>Ga0209123_1000040_pt1 | contig 246069 bp, 203 predicted proteins | sample BarGraIncu00431A_FD_184500 | JGI IMG/M metagenome (GOLD analysis project Ga0209123, IMG submission 184500) | Arctic peat soil microbial communities from Barrow, Alaska, USA - Barrow Graham LP Incubations 004-31A (SPAdes) (version 2) | ecosystem: Environmental > Terrestrial > Soil > Wetlands >... | reverse complement strand
ATACTTTTAATGAACAACTTGTAACCGCTGCCTTTAATCAGAAAGGTTACGATGTTAAATCAGAAGAAGAAAATAAAAAATCAAAACAAGAAATTGCAATAGCCAAACACGAAGCCGCTATTAAAATTTTGGCGGCCCCTGACATAACTTTACTTGTACATAATATAGTAGTTGCCGCCTTTAATCAGAAAGGTTACGATGAAAAATCAAAACAAGAAATTGTAAAAGCCAAACACGAAGCCGCTTTTAAAATATTCGCTGCCCCTGACATAACTTTACTTCAACCTGAAATAGTAGTTGCCGCCTTTAATCAGGAAGGTTACGATGAAAAATCAAAACAAGAAATTGTAAAAGCCAAACACGAAGCCGCCATTAAAATTTTGAAAGATTATGACTGGGATAGGAAAAAAGATACAATGATGTTTCAAGCCCTTCGTTTTTTTTCAACTGAAGCTACTTATCCCAGTAGAGTAAACGAATTAGTAACTGAAATAATAAATCAATTTCATCAACATAAATCTGAAAAGGATAGTCTTTTTTATTATCAACGATTGAATATGATTGTCGGATATCCTTTCCATAACATTCCTTTATGGAAAGGCAATGGTCTATATTACATAAGTAATTGGAGAGACAAAAAAACGATAAACTTTTTTGTAAAAGTGCTTCACAGTTTTCGTTCACACCCTGATGAAATAAAAGCTGTTTGTGAGCAAATTCTTAAAAATTGGAAAAGGGAAGTTACAATTGAAATAAGACAAATATATGGTGAAGCCCATAAGGGCGATCACATTAGACTTGCTTTGGGTCATCCGGATTTAAGAGAAATTGCTTTGACTGCAGCCAAAGAAATGGTTACAGAAGAAGATAAAAATCCAAACACTTTACCCGGTTACCTTTTAGAAATTGTTTTAAGAATTGTACAAGAAAAACCAGAATTTCCTGAATGGAATAAAAACACAGAAAATGAATCCAATACTCAACAATCAGAATGAACCAGAAAATGTAAAGCTGCTCAAAGCTTCTGCTTTGGCCTTGAGTACCCTATTTCCTATATTTTAATTGGTGTTGAAAGGTAAGCATTCGGTAAACTGGACTTGCAAACTTTTACCGGACATAAAGTTAAGCTACATTCATCAATAGTCAGGCATCCATTTTCTGATTACTTAGCACTGGTAGAAGCCTACCTTTAGGGAAAGTGAAAGACTGACCTTGGGCATCTTTGACAATGTGTTCATTGGTTAGGGTAAAAACATCGGTATAAGCAAGACCTGTGTAGTGAGAAAGAAAAAGAAAACACTTCGCATGATTAGATAGGATTCAACAAAAAATGCTTTAATGAAATAGAGGTTTATTAAATGAAATATTAAAATGAAAAAAAAGAACAGTCCTAAAAGCCTATTTTGGTCAAAATTATTCTCTTTCCTGATTGATGCTACAGTTGTTTATTGTATAACCTTCCTCATTGAAGGTTTAATTTCAAATTTCTACAAAGTCAATACATTCTATTTGTATTCAATCATTTGGTTTGCTTATTACGCATGTTGTTATCACTTTTTAAGAGGACAATCTTTGGCGAAATTACTGCTAGACTTACAAATAGTGACGAGCAATGAAAATCAAATCAATTTCAGAACTGTTCTTTTAAGAGAAACAAGTAAGATTTTTCTTTTGCTTGTAGTGTTGGCAGAAGTTTTTAATTGCACAAGCGGAAAAGCCTTCTACGCTATGTTGATTATCTATATTGTGATGATTCTTCTGACATTTGTGTTGACTTTTACCGTAAGAAAAACGCTTTGGGACATAGTTGCGAAAACAAATGTTGTCAAACTGAAAGTTCGAAACAAAAAAGCTCGTGTAATTTCACTGATTGCACTTGTGAGCATATTTGTAGTAACTGTTGGTGTGAAAATATCACCTGTAGTATCAAATCCAAGTCAATTTAAAACTTCATTTTACAATTACAATAATGCTGAGACAAAAGAATATACTGAGTTTATCAAAACACACAAACAAGATCCGGTTGATTACGTTTTTGAACTGTTTAAAAAATATGACCTGGTTGTTTTGAGTGAAAGGCTGCATCCTGAGTACACTCAATATGAATTGATAACCAAAATAATTTACGACAAACGGTTTCAAAACATTGGAAACATCTACACAGAATGCGGCTCAAGGAGCTTTCAATCTAGTTTAAACAGCTATCTAAAAACTGACTACAATAACAAAGATTCTTTAGATATGGCCACTGCAATACTTCAAAGAAATAGTAATGCTATATGGCCATTATGGAGCAATACAAATCTTTTTGATTTGCTAGAGAATGTCAACAAACTGAACAGAAACTTCCCTGATAGTCTTAAAGTTAATTGGTATTTCACCGATGTTCCTGTTGATTGGGAGACAATGACTTCTGAAAAATACAAAGTGCAACTAAATGACCGACGAGATGAATTAATGGCAAATCAAATAATTGATATTTACAAAGATAAAACCCAAAATAAAGAGAGAAGAAAAAAAGGTTTAATCATTATGAATACCCGTCACGGATATGGTTTAGTTAAAAATAGCAACGCTAAAAAACTAACCAACACAACGGCTTTTCTAATGAAGGAGTACCCAAATAAGGTTTGCAATGTAATGATAAATACTGTTTCTCAAATGTATGTATTTATGTTTACACCCATCCAAAATGGAAACTGGGATAAAGCATTCTTAATGGCAGGCAATCCAAATATAGGGTTCAACTTTAAAGGTAGTCCGTTTGGATCTGATCGTTTTGACGCATTTCTTAGTGGCGTATTAAATATAAAATATGAAGATATCTTTACTGGTTTTATTTTTTATGAACCCTTAGAAAAACATTTCAAAAAAGAAGGGTTTCCTTTTATGTTTTATAAATTTAAAGAAACTCTTTTGAAAAGAGCAAACTGTGTCAGTTCATCTAATGCAGAAATGTGGAAAATAAGAATTGAAAACAATAAAGATGGGGATGTTAATACTGGAAATTTCCCTTATGGATTAATTTACAATGGTGTTTCAATAATAGGGTTTGGTCTTTTTGTATTTCTAGTAATAATCGTAAGTTTGATAGCCTATTTTAGAAACGGAAATAAAAGTACAAATCGAACTCCGACCGCCTAATACACGCCTATGGGCACAGGCTGGCTGACGTGCATTCCGGCAGTTTTGCTCCCGCATTCACTTTGTGAGAGGAGAAATTGAACTATAAGAGGATATTGACTTATCAATTCAAATAAATTATCAAAAGTTTTAAGTCAGAATAAATCAAAATATATTACTTTAAGAGAGAAATGAGTACTTTTTTCGAGATAAGTTACATTTCTTTAGAAAGGTAGTTTTAAATGTATCAGAAATGATTAAAATAAAGTTTTAAGCCTTTTGAATAGGAAACTTTTAAACAAAATTTAAATAAACAACCCGCATCAACCATTAAAATTTACATCTTATGAAATTAAAACAATTAGTTGTATTTATGGTGCTTATTACACCGTCAATAATGTTTTCTCAGAACGACAGTATCTCAAAATTACATTGTAAAAGAGCACAGTTTCCTGAAAAGAAAACAATTATGCTCGAACTTAACTTTAATCCGTTTAGTCCAACTGGTGTAATAAGTTTTGAAAATCTTCAAACTAAATACTGGTTAGACAACAAAACCGTATTACGTTTAGGTTTACAAATGACCAACAAAGGTACTACACTCACCAATGATGATTATGATCCAGCCGAAAAATATAAAAGTACTGGAAATGAAAATTCTTTTTTATTCGGAATTAAACCTGGTCTAGAATTTAGATTTCTACAGAATTCCAAAATTTCTCCTTATGTTGGATTTGAATTGCAATATAAAAACAAGTCAACAAGTGCTGATTACAAAGAATACAAACAGTCATACGACTATAACAGCGGACAGTCAGTGCTTCAATATGAATTTGTAGAAACAAAGATAGATGGAGGTTTAAGGAGCTTTACAAGTGGGTCTTATAGTAATTCAAATGGAAATTATACTTACTCCTCTACAAGCTATACGGGCGAAAGAGCTTTTTCGTCCATTGGAGGGAATTTACTGGTTGGTTCAGATTTCTATTTTATCAAAAATATGTATTTCGGTTTCGAAGTTGGTTTAGGTTATGAATCGATAAAATATAAACAAGTTATTTTAGATATTTCGACAAATGTCGATAAAACAACCATCCCCTCATATTCTACTACCAATTTAGGATTTTATTACAACAGTGCCATTCGACTTGGCGTATGGTTTTAAATCCTTTAAAAGAAAATATAAAGATTTAAATTAACGATCTATCAACTTAAATTCAACTCCAAGTTTATCCTACAGATTATGAATAAAACTCAATTGTTTTCTATATTATTTTCAGTCTTCATGATTGTTGGTTGTAAAGAAGAAATTCAAACTGTTCAGTCTTTAACCACAATTCAAGATGGAAATGAAATTACATTAAAATGGATACCTACAAGCGTTTCGGGCTTTAAATATTACAGAATAATGCGTGCCAGTGATGGTCAACATTACAGCACCATAAATAATGTTGACAGTCTGGGTTCGGATGCATTTAATAAGAATATTACTACTTATACTGACTCAAATTTTCCTTATGTAGATTCAATTTATTACAAGGTAATGGCTTTTGGAGACGAGATAATCTCGAGTTCTAATGTTTGCATACATGTTAAGAAGCCTATAATGATAAGTCAAAATATCACAAATGCCTATGTGTTACCAGAAGAGAAAAAGATAATAGTATATGCAGAAAACTGGTCGAATTCATATATGTATTTGTTCGATTACACCACAAATCAATTAATAAACAAAGTAAAAATCAATATTCATTCGTCAGGCTCTGCCGTCTTTTTTGGCAAATATAACGGTAAGTATGAGTTTTACTTTTTTGATAGCTGGAATGACAATATTTACATATTCGATGCTTTGACTTTAACTCAAATTGGAAGTGTGTATTTCTGGAATAGTTATCCAATGTTTTCAACAAATAATAACGGAACTATCTATTCAAATAGTGGATCTTATTCTACAACTATAATTGATAGAAAAAACCTCAAAACTACGTCCTATCAAGGTAGCAATTATATAGAAAAATTATATTATATGAATGTCAACAATAAATTGTTAGGTTCGAATTATAATAAAATTGTATTATATACATTGGACGATACAGGTAATATCACGGCAGAAAATCCTAAAAGTTTCAACTATTCATCTAATCCGATTTACATTGAAAATTCAAACTTAGTTTATTGGGGTGATTATGGCTCAAGAAAGATTATAAATACGGATAATTGGCAAGAAAATACATTATCAATTTCAAATAATGGGTATAAGGAATTTTCGACCTTATATTCGACAAAAAATGTAATATATGCTTGTGCAAATTATGAAAATAAACTTTATTGTTTTTCAATGACTGATTTTAAACTGATAAAAACAGTTGACATCAAATTTACTCCCAATAAGTTTCTGTCAGATTCAAACTATTTGTTTTTTTATGGTAACTCTATAGTAGACAAGATAAAATTGGTTCAATAAGCGGTTTATATAAGCATTAAAATTGGCTGAACATAACTCTATATATGAAATGATTCGCAATGTTAGAGAGTATACATTATCTCGCTTTTGGTAGATTAATTTGCATTCGAGAAATAATAAAATATATTTAAAAAACAAACACCGACCGCCTAACACACGCTATGGGCACAGGCTGGCTGACGTGCAATTTGGAGGTTTTGCTCCCGCATTCACTTTGTCCGTCAACCGACGGACAGCGAATGCTCCCTCCGTCAGCTGACGGATAGAGGTTCCTTACAATCAAACCATCCAAATTATTTAATTCTGGAGAATGAGCAGAATTTATTTTTAAATATAGTGGATATGGATAGGGAATTAAGCCCCATCTATACTAATCCGATTATGAAAGCATCTATCACTTTTATTGAAAAATTTTGTTTAGATTTCCATTTTTAACGAACAAAGGATACCTTCGGTGGAAGATATCCTCTGTTTTCAAAGCGCGGAAGAAGGGGGATTCGAACCCCCGGTACCCTTACGAGTACGTCAGTTTAGCAAACTGGTGGTTTCAGCCACTCACCCATCCTTCCGGAGCGCAGCTAATTCGCGTTTTGCGGTGCAAAGATAGAAAAGTCTTTTTACCCACCAAACATTCCCACACGATTTATTTGGAAAAAAACCGCTACTTTTGGAGTAGTAAAATAATGCCTTCATGAAACTAAAAACAAAAGGTCCTGTTTTTTGGACTATTCTCGCAATCGGCCTGCTCATCGTGGGTTGGCTCTATGTCATGCTGCTCAAATCACCCTGTGACCTTAAAGAAACGGCTTATTTGAATGTCTATCCGGGTGATACTCAGGAGAAGGTCATGGAACAGCTCCGTAAAGTCGGAAATGCACGTTCGACCAAGCAGTTGGAATTCCTGTTGAACTTGGTTGGTTACAAAGATCATATTAAACCGGGACAATACGCACTAAAACCTGGTGTTTCTCCTTTCCGTATTGTTCGGGTATTACGTTCGGGTCTTCAGACCCCCGTTCATCTCACCTTCAACAACATGCGGACCGTCGAAGAACTTGCCGGCCGACTTTCGACACAACTGAGCACCGATTCCTTGACCTTGCTGAACTGTTTCCGCCAGACCGCCTGGCGTGATTCCTTGCAACTGACTGAAAACGATTATATGTGTGTGTTCATTCCCGATACCTACGAGGTTTGGTGGAACATCAGTCCTGAAAAGCTTCGTGGCAAGTTTGTCCAAGCCTGGAAATATTTTTGGGATGAAACCCGTTTGAAGGAAGCATCCAAAATCGGCCTGACTCAGGCACAGGTTTCGACCTTGGCTTCCATCGTGGAAGAAGAAACCAAAAAATCGGATGAAATGCCCAAAGTCGCTGGGCTTTACCTCAACCGAATGCGCATCGACATGCCTTTGCAGGCCGATCCTACCGTCAAGTTTGCCGTCGGCGATTTCACCATCAAACGCATTCTCCGGCAGCATACCCTGATTAATTCACCTTACAATACCTACAAAATCATCGGTTTGCCCCCTGGCCCCATTCGGATTCCGTCCATTCGGGCGCTTGATGCCACCTTGCAACCCAATCGTCATTCCTATCTGTACATGTGTGCCAAGGAAGATTTCTCCGGGTATCATGCGTTTGCCACTACGTATGAGCAACATGAAGCCAACGCGGTGAAATACAGGCAGGCCTTGAACAAGAACGGCATTATGCGATAAATCACTACATTTACTTTTCAACCGAATTTCTATATGGAGAAAATGCTTTTACTGGGGGACGAGGCCATTGCGCAAGCCGCCTTGGATGCCGGTCTTTCAGGTGTTTATGCATATCCGGGAACTCCTTCTACGGAGATAACCGAATACATTCAATCGTCTCCAAAATCCAGAACGGACAACATTCATTGCAAATGGTCGGCCAATGAGAAAACGGCTATGGAAGCTGCGCTCGGCATGTCTTTTGCGGGAAAGCGCGCCCTGGTCTGCATGAAACATGTCGGCGTCAATGTGGCTGCCGATGCGTTCATGAATGCAGCAGTGACAGGCATTGTAGGCGGCCTTGTTTTTGTCGCTGCCGATGATCCCTCTATGCATTCCTCCCAAAACGAACAGGATTCCCGCTTTTTCGGGCAATTTGCCCTGATACCAATTCTGGAACCGTCCAATCAACAGGAAGCATACGATATGGTCTATGAAGGATTTGAATTGTCAGAGCATTGCGGCGTGCCTGTCATGCTTCGGATCACAACCCGATTGGCACATTCCCGTTCTGGTGTGAAGCAACGTCCTGAGATGCCGCAAAACGAGCTTCATTTTTCTGAAAACCCCAGACAATTCGTGCTTTTGCCAGCCAATGCCAGGGTGCAGTATCAGAAATTGTTGACGGCTCAAAAGGACTTTCTGAAATATTCGGAGGAATCCATTTTCAATACTTATTATGAAGGCTTGGATAAATCCAGAGGCATCGTTGCCAGCGGTATCGCTTACAATTATCTGATGGAAAACTACCCGGAAGGATGCCCGTACCCGGTTCTAAAAATTGGACAGTATCCGCTTCCTGAGAAACTGTTGCATAAAATGGCTTTAGAATGCAAGGAGCTCGTGGTGTTGGAAGAAGGCTATCCGTTGATTGAGGATGCACTGAAAGGAGTACTTGGAATTGGCCTCAAAGTGCGTGGTCGTAAGGATGGATTTCTGCCTCGTGCAGGCGAATTCAACCCCGATATCGTGGGGAAGGCCTTCGGTTTTGAAATTCCCGAAAACCGGCCCGTTCCCGAGGTAGTTAAAATGCGTCCACCCTCCCTTTGTGTGGGTTGCGGACACCGTGACATGTATGAGGCGTTGAATGAAGCCGTCGCCGACAAAGCCGATGAATGCAAGGTCTTCAGCGATATCGGATGTTACACGTTGGGCTACCTGCCGCCCTTTCGATCCATCGATACTTGCGTCGATATGGGTGCCTCCATCACAATGGCGAAGGGGGCTGCCGACGCTGGACTTAAGTATCCCGTCGCAGTTATTGGGGACTCTACATTCACGCATTCAGGCATGACTTCCTTACTGGATGCCCTCAATGAAAATTCACCCATCACCGTGATCATTTCCGATAATGAAACGACGGGAATGACAGGCGGTCAGGACTCCTCAGGTACTGGAAAACTGGAAGCGATTTGTCTTGGATTGGGTGTGGCTCCGGAACATTTGCATGTGTTGGTGCCTTTAAAGAAAAACCACGACGAAATGGTTCGCATCATACGGCAGGAAATGGATTATTCAGGAACCTCGGTTATTATTCCGCGTCGGGAATGCATTCAAACGGTGGGGAAAAAAAATAGGTTCAAATGAAAACAGACATCATAATTTCAGGTGTTGGAGGACAAGGTATCCTTTCCATTGCCGCCGTTATCGGTGAAGCCGCCGTGCATCAGAATCTGTATATGAAACAGGCTGAAGTTCATGGCATGAGTCAGCGTGGGGGAGATGTTCAATCCAATCTCCGGATTTCTGACAAGCCGATTTTTTCAGACTTGATTGCAAAAGGAAAAGCAAACTTGATTTTGTCACTCGAACCCATGGAAGCCTTGCGTTATTTGCCTTATTTGGCACTTGGCGGATGGATCGTTACCAATTCGACTCCTTTGATCAACATGACCGACTATCCAGATGCAGAAGCGCTTCAAAAAGCCCTGAATGACCTTCCCAACATCGTCGTCTTTGATGTGGACAAAATTGCCAAAGAAGTAGGCTCCACAAGGGTGTCCAATATGGTGATGCTGGGTGCCGCCACGCCTTTTCTGGGCATCGATTATGAAGAAATCGAAAGCGGAATAAAACGTATCTTTGAACGGAAAGGTCCCGATATAATAGCCCTGAATCTAAAAGCCCTCGCAGCAGGCAAGAAAATTGCTGACGCATCGATTCACATCTGAACCTGTGCTAAAATCTAAACCGTACGACCATGAAGAAAAAAACGATCATTGATCTTTTCAACGAATGCGTGACGCGTTATTCCTCGAACCCGTATCTCTGGGAAAGAGATACCGAATTCAGACCGACCACCTTTCTGGAAACCCAAAAATTAGTGCATCGATTGGGTGGTGGTTTATTAAAGCTTGGCTTGAACAAAGGCGATAGAATGGCCTTATTGTCAGAAGGTTGTAACTCATGGGTTATTGGTGAACTGGCTATACTGCATGCAGGCGGCGTCAATGTTCCCATGTCCGTTAAACTAAACGAAGCCAGCGACCTGATTTTCCGTCTGAACCACTCTGACGCACGTTTTGTCATGATTTCCCTTACCCAGCTGCCCAAGCTCAGGGTTCTTCGCAAGGAGCTGAAAACAGTCGAGCAAATCATCGTGTTCGGCTCTGTGAAAGCCGATTTGGAAGCTGGTGAAATCACCTTGGATGAAGTTTATGAAGCAGGCGATGTTTATAATGCCGCACATCCGGGCGAACTTGTCAAAATAGCCGAGAGCATTCAGGGCGACGATTACGCCAATATTTCTTATACCTCCGGTACAACAGCCGATCCGAAAGGCATTCTGCTGACACATCGCAACTATACCGCCAATGTGGAGCAGTCCTTGTCTTTGATGAATATTCCGGAATTCTATAAAACGCTCCTCATATTGCCCTTGGATCATTGCTTCGCACATGTGGCAGGCATGTACAGTTTCATGGCCAGTGGCGCCAGCATCGCCACCGTTCCGCTGGGCAAGACACCCATCGAGAGCCTCAAGAACATCCCGATGTCCATCCGCGAGATTCAACCCAGCCTGTTGCTCAGTGTACCAGCGTTGGCCAAGAGTTTCAAGGGTAATGTTGAAAAAGGCGTTCGAGAAAAAGGAGCAATGACCGAGAAACTCTTCAACTTGGCCTTGAAAGTGGCCATTGCCTATAACAAGGAAGGTTTCAATAAAGGCACCAAAGGTACTTGGGTGCTGAAACCCTTAGTCAACCTATTCGACAAGATCATCTTTTCAAAACTGCGAGACGCCATGGGCGGCAAACTTGATTTCTTTGTTGGGGGCGGTGCCTTGCTGGACATCGACATGCAGAAATTCTGGTATGCCCTCGGCATTCCCATGTTCCAAGGATATGGCCTGTCCGAAGCCACACCCGTGATTTCCTCCAATGGGATGGCCCACCACAAGCTCGGTTCCTCGGGTTATCTGGTCAGCAACATGGAAATGACCATCCGGGATGAAAAAGGAACGATCCTGCCTGTCGGCGAAAAGGGTGAAATCGTGATCAAGGGCGAAAATGTGATGGCCGGTTACTGGAAAAATCCGGCTGCTACCGCAACCACGATAAAGGACGGTTGGTTATACACCGGAGACCTCGGCAGCATGGATGCAGATGGCTATCTCTACGTATTCGGTCGTTTCAAAAGTCTGCTGATCGGCAGTGACGGTGAAAAATACAGTCCGGAAGGCATTGAAGAATCCATGGTGACACTTTCCCCATACATCGACCAAATCATGCTCTACAACAACCAAAGTCCGTATACCGTCGCACTGATCGTGCCGAGTAAGGAAGCGCTGAAACGTACGCTTCCCAATTACGATTCTCCCGAAGGAAAGAGGGCAGCTGCAGAACTTATCCAGCAGTCAGTCAATGCGTTCCGTAAGGGAGGCGAATCTCAAGGCATGTTCCCCGAACGCTGGTTACCCGCTGCTTTTGCCCTATTGCCTGAAGGCTTTACCGAGCAGAACCTGATGATGAACAGCACCATGAAAATGGTCCGCGGCAAAATCGAAAAGCACTATGCAGACCGTTTGGAGATTCTGATGACAGCTGAAGGCAAGAACCTGTTCAGCGAATACAACTTGAACTCGCTAGGATGAAAAAGAAGACCCTGATCGACCTGTTCAATGAAAGTGTGGCCCGTTACGGTCAAAATCCTTTTTTATGGGAGCGTGACACCGAATTTCGACCCACCACCTATAACGAAGTTAATGGGCAAGTACACCGTCTTGGAGCCGGCCTTTTGGCCCTTGGATTAGTCAAAGGTGAACGCATTGCCTTACTGGCTGAAGGATCAACTGCCTGGATGATTGGTGAACTTTCCATTCTGTTTGCCGGCGGCGTCAATGTACCGCTTTCAGTCAAGTTGGTGGAAGCCTTTGACCTACAGTTCCGCCTGAATCATTCCGAAGCCCGTTTTGTCTTGGTTTCCAGTACACAGCTCGCTAAAATAAGAGCTATACGGAAGCAATTGGAAAAGGTTGAAACGGTAATCGTATTTGGTGCCGGATCCGACGAATTAAGGGTAGGAGAAATGGATTTGGACGAAGTCTATCGCATGGGTGACGTTTATAATCAGGAACATCCGGGTGAATTGGACCGTGTGGCAGCAACCGTTGAGGGTGATGACCTGGCAAATATCACGTATACGTCAGGAACGACGAACGATCCCAAAGGAGTCATGCTAACCCACCGGAATTTTACGGCCAATGTGACTCAATGCCTTTCAGTGGTACAAATTCCCGAATTCTTCCGAACCCTCTTGATTCTGCCTTTAGACCATTGCTTTGCCCATGTGACGGGGCTTTATTTCTTCATGTCCGTAGGCGGAAGCCTGGCGTCCGTACCCGTAGGCAAAACTTTCATTGAAAATATCCGGAACATCCCGATCGCCATGAAGGAATTTCAACCGCAAGTCATCATAACGGTGCCTGCTTTGGCCAAAACATTTAAAAACAGTGTGGAACAATCGGTTCTTGCCAAAGGTCCAAATGCCGTGAAATTGTTTCATATTGGGATGAAAATCACCATGTCTTATAATAAGGAAGGTTGGAACAAAGGAACCAATGGCAGCTGGATGCTTAAACCGTTGGTAAATATCTTTGATAAGATTCTGTTCTCCAAGATGCGTCATGCGTTGGGTGGTAAGTTGGAATTTTTCGTGGACGGAGGTGCCTATCTCGATATTGAAATGCAGAAATTCTGGTACGCTGCCGGAATTCCCATGTATCAGGGTTACGGTCTTTCAGAAGCCACTCCGGTGATATCCTGCAACATGATCACCAATCATAAGCTGGGAACATCCGGACAAGTGGTAGCCAATCTGGAACTCATTTTGAGGGATCCTGACGGAAAACCTGTTGCCAAGGGAGAAAAAGGAGAAATCACCGTTCGTGGTGAAAACGTCATGAAAGGTTACTGGAAAAATCCCGAAGCCACTGCCAGAACTATCAAAGACGGCTGGCTGTATACCGGTGATCTCGGATCCTTGGACGATGCTGGTTTTCTAAGTGTTTACGGCCGTTCCAAGAGTCTGCTGATAGGCAGTGACGGTGAAAAGTATAGTCCTGAAGGCATTGAGGAAACTATCACCACCCTGTATCCCATCATCGAGCAGATCATGCTATACAACAACCAGAATCCCTATACGACGGCCCTGATCGTACCTTCCAAAGAAGCTTTGAAGCGCTTGATTCCGAATATTGGTTCTCTAGAAGGGCAAAAAGCTGCCATCCAAATGGTGTTTGATGTCCTAAACAATTTCCATAAAGGAGGCAAACATGATGGCTTGTTTCCGGAACGTTGGTTGCCATCCGCATTCGCCCTGCTTTCTGAAAATTTCAATGAAACGAACGGGATGATGAACAGTACGCTCAAAATGGTTCGCGGTAGAATTGAAAAGTCCTATTCGAATCTTTTGGATACCCTTTTAACCGCTGAGGGAAGAAAGCATTTTAGTGATCAGAACCTGAAAGCTGTGAACGAACTTTTTGCTCCCATTAAGTAAAGATTTGGCAAACATCAGATTCAATTATTAAAAATTTGTTGCATATTCGCAGATGCTAATCAACCTATACGCACTATAACGCAAAATACTATGAAAAAACGTCTTGGTACCCTCGTTTTTATGCTTGCATCCCTCTGTTCAAGCACATTAGTTAACGCAATAAGTTTCGGCAAAGTTGATAATCTTTTCGAATATATTCTGAAAGGTCAGGATGTTAAGTACGATAAATTACGCCTTAACCTGAAGCCCAAGGAAATTGACGCTTTCAAGAATGAAATCGAGTATGCGGACAACCTCCGTAAAGTAATGCTCAACGGAGCGATTGATGATTTCTACGAAGCTTATTTCAAGTCTTTCGTAACCATCAGTGTTCAACCCTATAAGAACAACATTGGTTTGATTTGCACCAGCTTCAAGACGTCCATCGATTCTCTGAAAAAAATGGCAGATAACAAGATCATGTCCAAACTGAACACTTCAGACGTCATACAAGTCCAAGGCAGGGGTATTCTGGCCGCTATGGACAAGACGGGTTATCCAGTAGATTCCAAATACAAACAAACCGTTACGGACTTGATTTTCAATTCCCAATATTCGGAACTTCTAACCACGCCAAATCTGCAGAAATACCGCGCCTTCATCGTGGATTGGCCAAAATCGGACAAGTTGCCTTCTATCAAACTGAACTACGATGATGCCTTGTTTGCTGAATCACAGACCGTAAAGGACAAGGATGTTTATTTGTTGGACGATGTGTTGCCAAATGAAACCAAAAAGCACATGCTGCCCGATGATTGGTCCCTATTGGGTGACAAACAGTCTGATAAAGCCGATTACAACCAGGCAGCCACTTTTTATAACAAAGCCGTTTCCTTGGGCAGCAAGGAAGGTCTTTTCAAATTGACCGTCCTCAAATACGACGGCAAGATCAAATCGGAAGAAGACGAACTGACGACTTTCCAGAAACTGGCCGCAACAGGTGATGTCCGGGCGAAGGAATACGTACTCAACATTCAGAACCGCATTCTGAACATGGCCATTGAAGGTAATCTGGAAACCATGCTCAGCAAAAAAGACCAAGGCAGGGTCGTTTCTGTAACAGTGACCGGTCTGATCAATGCTGCAGACCTGAAGATTCTGAAGGATATGTCTACCAAAGGTAAACTGACCACCATCAATCTGAGTGAGGTCTCCATAACCAAGATTCCGGACCGCATGTTCCAGAACTGCGCCGTCTTGACCAGTATGAAATTACCACAGTCTCTGATAACTATTGGAAATGAGATGTTTGCAGATTGTATAAATTTAGTTTCCATTACGTTACCCGATTCTCTGGCTTCTCTGGCTGGCAGTGCTTTCAACAATTGCACATCCTTACCTGAAATCAGCATTCCAGTCGGTGTATCAAGCGGATTGGGTTTCACAACCTTCTGTTCCGGATGTAAGAAACTCACCAAACTGATTGTGGCCGAAGGGAATACGGCTTACAGTTCACTGGACGGCGTCTTGTACAACAAAGACAAGACCATTATCCTACGATACCCTTGTGGCAATCCTGCCAGTCTTTTTTCCTTCCCGAACACCATAGTCGAAGTAGGTGTCGGTGCCTTTGAAGGATGTACCTATCTGGCATCCATTACGATGACCGAAAACCTCCGTATCGTAAAGAATGCAGCGTTTAAGGGCTGTACTGCCCTGACCAGCATTAACATATCTTCTATGGTCACAGAAGTCGGCGGTTATGCTTTTGAAAACTGCAGCCGTTTGAATTCAGTGACTTTGCCGATGTTCATTACCGAAATCGGTTACAACACCTTCAAGAACTGTTCCAGCCTGAACAACGTGGCTATTCCTTCCTCCGTTCGTGAAATTCGTTCAGAAGCCTTTTCCGGATGTACCAGCCTGATGACTATTGCCCTGGGGGCTGATATCAAAGGTTTGGGTGATAAGGTTTTTGCTGGATGCAGTGGTCTAAAAAGCATCACGTTGGCACAAGCCACACCGCTCAACGTCTCAACCATTTTTGAAGGTGTGGATATGAATACCTGCGTTTTGCGCGTTCCTGTTGGCAGCCAGACCATTTATCAGCAATTCCCTGTATGGAACAACTTCACGAACATCGTGGAGCAACAATAAAAATAATTAATGAGAATTACCGAAGGCATTGTCGCAAACCAATGCCTTCCTTCATACAAAAAATGAGTAAGGAATACAGTAGCATTGAAATGCATTCAGCCGAACACATTTTGAACCAAACCATGGTCAGGATGTTTGGTTGTAAACGATCCATGAACAGCCATATAGAGCGTAAAAAGAGCAAATGCGACTATTTTTTGGATGCGTCCCCGACAGACCAGCAAGTGGCAGAAATCGAAAATCGGGTCAATGCCATCATTGACCAGCATTTACAAGTTTCGGATCGGATGATTGAGATAGATGAGGCTACCAACTTGGTGGACCTCAGCAAATTGCCTGAAGGGACGGAGGGTACCATTCGCTTGGTATTTATTGGCGATTACGACATTTGCGCCTGCATCGGCCCGCATGTAAGCACTACGGAAGAAATTGGACGGTTCAAGATTCTGAATCATGAATTTGAGCAAGGACGCTGGCGTATGCGGTTTAAACTGGAGGAAGTTTAAAAGGCTGTCTGAACCTGCCTAAAGCCGATAAGCCTGTCATAACGCTCGCCGACGGGGTGATAGTATACAAAAATCTGGTATTCGTTTTCGGTTTCCCAGTAGGATCCTTCCATGGGTTCAGCATCTGGATTTCCACCTTTTGAAGCCCGAAAAACATATTGATAATTGTAGGCGCCCTGTTTAAGCAGCAGGGTCTTTTCGTAGGCTTTGGTTTCAAAATTGTAAAGGAGCTTACTCGCTGCATCCTGCCTGTTGTTAACAAAATCACCGTTCAAAAAGAATCCACCGTCAAGTATGGGGTTTTCCATAGGTAAAGTGAAATGAACCAGAAAGTAATCTGAACCGGTTTTATCTTCCAACGCTTCCTGACTGTGAATCAGGAATCTGCCGTTCTGGTCTTTATCATAGGTATAGCCTGTGTTTCGTTTGCCGTAAGGCAGTAACTCTACATTGTAGAAGGGTTTGAAGTATTCCACGCGGTTGACATTCAATCCCGGATATTTGAAGGTGGTCGATTCAAACCGCCTGTATTCATTTCCACCCTTAAAAACCAGAGCCTTGTTGTGCACGTATTGCAAGAGGTCACCGTTCAGGATTGTTGGGTTGATATTTGTGACTTCCGTATCCCTGCGATGGTTCTGCTGAACCACAACTTTGAGTTCGTTCAGAGGCTGATTGATGGATAACCCCACAGGGCGAATGGTGAAGTTCAGTTGCTGATGCTGTTGCTTGAAATCGATGTCGGTGGTGGCTGTAAGGCCGGCATCGATTAGGGACTTGTTTTCAGCAACCATGAAACAAGCCGTAAGCAAAACTTCACCGTTCCCGTCTTTTTCGAACACCTCAACGGCATAATTTCCTGAAATCAGTAGCTTGATGTTGTCGTTCGGGACCGATAAAGTATAGTGTGTATATAAGGTCAGCGTGCTTACTGATTGTTCGCCGCTTTCGACATCGTTTTCAGGAAACCCTTCCATGTATTCCAATACACTCATATCGGAGCGTTTCCAATCCGCATTGCAATGAATAATGCGGTAAGCATACCGCTTATAGTCGTGCGAGAGTTCGTCAAAGGCGATTTCAACCTTAATGTCTGAACCCAGTTTCAGTACAGGTAGTGTTGTCCAGTCTCCATCGGGGTAGACGGTCAGGGTTTTAAGCGTTTCCAGTCGTGTACTTGTTTGATATGTCTGAGCATTCAGGAGGGGTACAGCAAGGATGGAAAGGAGGATTATCGGGAAGAATTTAAGGCGCATGATTTGGAAGTTTGAACACGATGTTTTACAAACCTACGATTTTTTAACAGATTTATTGTAAACAATCAGCACCATTTTGAGTCTTACTTAAATCCGATATTTTTTTTTGTTAAAAAAAGCGCTTTTCTTGCAAATGAAATTCTTTTAAGTATTTTTGCATTCGGAAAAGTTTACAATAATTAACCTCTAGGCCTCGGGTCTACTTTTAAGAGTATAAAACAAACAAATTTTTCTACAACTTTTACTAAAGGAAAAAGAAATGTATAGTTTCCAAATACGGTCTAAAAAATTAAACCAAATGAAAACAAAACTCGTTCTTAGCGCATTGCTCGTTGTATTTTCCATGCAGGCTTTTGCCCAGGATGTTACCATCATTCAGTCCAACGCAACGGACAATACACAATCGTATTCCTCGACCAAAAAACACCACAAACCCATGTTTTGGATCGGCCCGAAATTCGGAACGGATATTATTTCCGGTATTCCTTCCGATTTTACACCTATAACTGACCGTTTGAAAGAAAAATGGCAGGCAGGTATGATGATGCAGTTTGGTCGCACGTTGTATTTGCAACCGGAAGCATATTATGCATTAGCAACTACTCCTGGTATTGGCGGTGCAGCTGCAACAACTGAACAAGAAATAAGGGTTCCTGTCATGCTGGGCCTTCGTTTCCTGAATTTGGGATTGTTCAGTCTTCACATTATGGGCGGCCCGAGCTGGACCATACCTATGGGTGCTGACAACAGTCTTGACACCAATGCAAAACAGATGGATTGGTTGGTCGGTGCAGGTATTGATCTACTTGGATTTATCACAGTTGACGTACGTTATAAATACGATACAGACACTCCGCTAAGCGATCAGATCGCTGGTTTCAATGTTAAAGAAAATACTCCCGATATAACCCCGCTTAATGTAACGGTTGGTTTGAAGCTGAGATAAGATATCCTCATTACTTAAAAATCAAATGACCCACATCAGAATTCCGATATGGGTCATTTAATTTTTTACACAACCCATTCAGGGTTTGTTTGAATTCTGTGCGCGCAGCCCAGCTGCTTGTAGTGAAGAGCCTCAATGCTGCTTCGTTTATTTGGCTTAACGTTGAGCGTCTTCTTTAATCCAAGTGGCTGTTTTTCCTAGTCCCATCCAGGCTGCACCAATGAAACCGCGGATTTTCAATTTGTTTCCGTCAAATTTCATAAAGCAATTGTAGGTCTTTCCGCCTGTCGGATTGTAAATGGTTCCATTATCCCATTCACCGGTCTTTTCATTGAAGGAGAATGCCTTAAGAAGTTGCAATCCAATGATGGGGCGGGTTTTCAATGCTTTGTCCGGATTATCTTCGTCCACTTTTGCCTTGCCGTTCTTGTTGGGTTCAGCCAACCAAACTATTTTTCCATAGTATTTGCCGTTCGTAGCTTTGAAAATCTGAACTTGTGATTTCTCCTTGCCAGTTTCATCATCAACGGTCAGGAAATATCCGATAACACGGTCTGCTTTGGATTGTGCATGTGCACCGATTTGAAAAGCCATCAAGAAGAGAACCAATGAAAAGATTTTTGTCTTCATAATTCAAGATTTAGAATATCAAATGCTCACCTGCACAAATATACGATTTTGTGCAACATTGCAATCATTTCTGTAAAGGAAGACTTGAATACTCCGATTAATCCTTAATACAGCGAACAGATAAACCCATGTTTTTGGTGTTATTTACTGTTCTTCCAATATATTCTTCATCATAGTGCATATACCTGTACCAAGCTTGAGTGGCATTGTAGTCTGTAGAACTCCACCAATAACCATAAACATTGATGTTCCAACCCCTTGAGTTGCTGAAACCTCCAGGTAATGCATTAAAACCACTTTCATTCGTTGCTCCAAAATTTGGATAAAACCAATGATGATCACCAGTTTCTTTTAGCTTGCCACCTGCTACATTGGCTCCGCCAAGGTAATTGACCAATTCTTCCCATTCGGCATCAGTTGCAACATGCCAACCAACAGGTGCGAGCTTTCTGCTGTCGTTTACCGCAAACCAATTGTATGAGTGACCATATATGACGCCATTTGAAGGATCGTTATCATAATCAATAAACGCACCGGTCGTCAAGGTTTGCCAAACAGCATAATCGGTTATGTTAACAATTGGATCGCCATTACGGTATTTGGTTGTTTTTAAATTGGATGCCAGCCAAAGTTGGTCTCCAATCTGAATAGTACCATATTCATTACCATCTACATCCTGAATTTTTGATAATGTTGTTGTAAAACTGACTTGTAAACCATAGGCCGTTCCAACCTTATTCGTTGCATAAGCCCTTAAAAAATAAGTCGTACAGGAAGTCAGATCTTTCAAATGACTAATAAAATATCCAGTACCTGCTGCATCTATTGTCTTATTATCATTGATTGTCGGATTTGGGGTTATGCTCCAACAGACTCCTCTTGCAGTAACTATATTTCCTTCATCTGAACTAATTAATCCTCCGGTTATAGCAGTGGTTTCCGTCACAACGCTCATTTGAGCCGTCTCAATAACAGGTTTCAGGTAAATCTCGTCTGGTGCACAACTAAATAAAAACCCAATAATAGCAAGGTAGATACTATTCTGAAATGCAGTTGTCAGTTGGTTATTCATGATGGGGTGGTTAAAATGGGCATTCCATTGCAAATGTAGATAATATATTGTAATATTTAAATAAACATATTCTTTAATGACGTTTTGAAATAAAAAAAACAGGCACTAAATAAGTACCTGTTTTTGAGTGACCCCGGACGGGCTCGAACCGTCGACCCATTGATTAAGAGTCAATTGCTCTACCAACTGAGCTACGGAGTCATTCGTAATTTTTGGAGAACGGGTGCAAAAGTACGATAAATAGAAGAAACTCAAAAATTTTAACCAGCCTTTTTTCCCTTAAAGCGTAAAAAGAAATCCAAAAGGCTATGCATCAACCGATTTCATGGTCAGTTGAATGCGATGTCTTTCCAAATCCACACTGACAACCTTGACCCGAACGTGCTGATGAAGGCTGACTACCTGCGATGGATCGGTGATGTAGCGGTCTGCCATTTGGGAAAGGTGCACCAGTCCGTTTTCCTTTATGCCGAAATCGACGAAACAACCGAAAGCGGTGATGTTGGTGACTATGCCAGGCAAAACCATACCCGCGTGCACCTCTTCAATCTTTCGGATGGACTTGTCAAATTCAAAAACCTCGATTTTATTGCGAGGGTCACGGCCGGGTTTGTCCAATTCATGAAAAATATCCTGCAAGGTCGGCATTCCGACGTTCTCTGACACGTAATTTTCCAGTTGGATGGTGGCTCTGCGTTCTTTTTGTTTAATGAGGTCCAGGACGGTGCATTTCGCATCCTTGGCCATCTTTTCCACGAGATCATAGCGTTCGGGATGGACCGCAGAATTATCCAAAGGGTTCACTGCATCGGGTATTCTTAGGAATCCGGCGGCCTGTTCATAAGCTTTGGGCCCGAGTCTGGTCACTTTCAGCAATTCGCTTCTGCTATGAAAGGCACCGTTCTCATCACGATAATCCACGATGTTTTGTGCCATGGTGGCGCTCAGGCCAGAAACGTAGGTGAGGAGATACTTGCTGGCGGTGTTCAGGTTTACACCAACCTGATTCACGCAATTGATGACCGTCTGGTCCAGGGATTTCTTGAGTTTACTCTGGTCTACATCGTGTTGGTATTGGCCTACACCTATTGATTTGGGGTCGATCTTGACCAACTCGGCCAAAGGGTCCATCAGGCGGCGACCAATGGAAACGGAGCCACGTACCGTTACATCGTATTCGGGAAACTCTTCTCTGGCAATTTTGGAGGCAGAATAAATGGAAGCCCCATTTTCGCTTACAACGAAAACCTGAATTTTACGGTCGTACCTAATGTTTTGAATGAAATCTTCCGTTTCGCGCGAAGCAGTGCCGTTTCCGATGGCAATTGCCTGTATGTCATAACTTTCTACCAGATGGGCAATTTTCTTGCTGGCCAGGGCCGTTTCGTGTTGAGGAGCGTGCGGATAAATGGTTTCATTGTGCACCAGTTTGCCCTGTGCATCGAGGCAAACGATCTTGCAACCTGTCCTGTAACCCGGATCCACACCCAGCACTCGCTTTTGTCCAAGGGGAGGAGCGAGGAGTAGCTGTTTCAGGTTTTCAATGAATATCCGAATGGCTTCCTCATCAGATTTCTCCTTGGTTAGTGCGGTGAATTCGGTTTCGATGGAAGGTTTCAAGAGCCGCTTATACCCATCTTTGACAGCTTCTCCCACTTGTCGGGAAGAATCGAATACACCCTTGACGAACAGCTTGTTAAGATCTTCGCAACAGACCTCGTCGTCTGGCGTGATGGTCACTCTCAGAAAACCTTCACTTTCTCCGCGTGTCACTGCCAGGTAGCGGTGGGAGGAGCATTTGCGTAGTGGTTCCGAGTAATCGAAATAATCGTTGTATTTCTCTGCTTCCTTTTCTTTGCCTTTAATGACTTTTGAACGGATGGTCGCTTCTCTGCGGAACCGATTTCGAACGACTTGACGGGCACGTTCATGTTCATTGACCCATTCTGCAATGATGTCTCTGGCGCCTTTCAAAGCCTCTTCTACGTTTGCGACTCCACTTTTGACAAAGCCCAGTGCAGCACGCTCTACGCCGCTAAAGTTTTGGGCCATCAGCATTCTGGCCAAAGGTTCCAGTCCTTTTTCACGTGCTACTTCAGCTCTGGTATGACGTTTTGGTTTATACGGCAGGTAAATGTCCTCCAGTTCATTCATCAGGAAGCATTCGTCGATGCGGCGTTTCAACTCAGAAGTCAGTTTGCCTTGTTCCTCAATGGAAGTGAGAATGGCTTTTTTGCGTTTGTCCAAATCTCGCAGTTTGTCGTACAAATCTGAAATGGCGCCGATTTGGACTTCATCCAATCCGCCTGTTCGTTCTTTGCGATATCGGCTGATAAAGGGGATGGTGGCGTCTTCCGAAAACAACTGTAACGTGTTGCGGACGCCGTTCTGTGGTAGTTGAAGCTCGCCGGCGATGCGATTGATGTAGGTTTCCAGCATAGCGCAAAGGTAAAAATAAATGGCTATCTTTGCAAGAAATTTCAACCATGCCTGTACCTTCCTCCTCCCGCAAAAAGCCTGCTTATCCGGCTCAGAAACCCGCTTCAAAAATATCCGGGAAGCCTATCCGCACGCCTAAAGCTCCCCGCGGAGAGAAACCTGCTGTCCAGGCAGTCAATCCAACTGAAAAGACGGGTCCTAAAAGGAAACCCATCACTAAGCTGACAGTGAGCGAACCTATGATTTTGATGGATTTTCTGATGAAATACCTTAAAGATCAAAGCCGGACCACCGTCAAATCACTGTTGCATAACCAGCAGATTACAATCAAGAAGCAGGTAATCCGCCAGTTTGACCATCAACTCAGTGCAGGAGATGAAGTCTTCGTCAGCTGGAGCAAAGGTTGGGTCACCCTACAAGATCCGCAACTCAAGATCATTTACGAAGACAAACACCTCCTAGTGGTGGACAAAGCCGCCGGTTTGCTTTCCATTGCCACTTCGAAAGAAAAAATACGCACCGCTTATAGTATATTGAGCGAATATGTCAAGAAGCAGAATGCCGCCAACAAAATTTTTGTCGTACATCGTTTGGACCGTGAAACCTCAGGTCTGATGCTGTTTGCCAAGAATCAAGACATTCAGTATGCCATGCAGAACAACTGGAAGTTTGCCGTAAACCAACGTCGTTATGTGGCTGTTGTCGAAGGTAAACTGGAAACAGGTGACGGTTCAGGTATCGGTACCATTAAATCGTATCTGTGGGAAAGCAAAGCCCTTATCGTCTATGCCAGCCAGAATCCCGAAGAAGGCCAATTGGCCATCACGCATTACAGAGTGGTGAAAGCTGGCGAAAACTACACCCTGGTGGAAATGGATCTGGAAACGGGCCGTAAAAACCAAATCCGGGTTCAGATGAACAGCATCGGTTTCCCCTTGGCAGGGGACATCAAATATGGTGGTCATGCCTGTGCCATCAAACGCCTGGCCCTGCATGCCAACATCTTATCATTCACTCATCCTGCAACCGGCGAAAAACATTCGTTTGAAACGCCGGTGCCTGCGAATTTTTTGAAGATGGTGAATTAATAAAAAATCGGGGTTACCTTTTTTAGACAACCCCGATTCAATTAATAAGTTGGTATTTAGAAACGTTTCAAGATAACTTCCCAATTCAGGATGTCCCAAATTTTCGTTACGTGTTCAGCTCTGCGATTTTGATAATCCAGGTAATAGGCATGTTCCCAAACATCAAAGCAAAGGATAGGTTTCAGGCCTTTTGTCATTGGGTTACCAGCATTGCTTTCGGCAACAATCTGTAGTTTACCGGCGGAGTCTTTGGCCAACCAGAGCCAGCCTGCCCCAAATAAAGCAACAGCAGCTTTGCTGAATTCATCCTTAAAGGCATCAAAACTACCATACTGCGCTTCAATTTCTGGAAGTGTGGGAACGGCTTTGCCTGCAGCAGTCAATGCTTCGAAATAGAAAGTGTGGTTCCAAATCTGGGCTGCGTTGTTGAAAATCGGACCGGCAGGAGCCGTTTTTACGATTTCTTCCAGGGTGGAATTTTCAAAAGCAGTGCCAGGAACCATTTTATTCAAATTGTCCACGTAGGTTTGATGGTGCTTGCCATAATGGAAAGCAAGTGTCTTTTCGCTGATGATTGGTTCAAGCGCCGTTGGTGCATAAGGAAGGGTAGGTAAACTGAAGCTCATTTTTTTTATTTTTAGTAGGTGAATGATTTACTATTGATGTGAGCAAATATACAACGTTTTTTGACGGATTGTTAATTTTGGATGTCTATCTATTCATCGATTTTGTTTATGAAACTTTTTAAAAGGAATTTCATTTTTTCTTTTAAAGTCTGAAATTGCTCTTTGGGCATCTGAAAATATGAACTACCTTTGAAATTCAACTAACTTTCCCTTGATACGTGAATAAATTGCTTGATAATCTGAATGATAGCCAACGTGAGGCGGTTCTTTACAATACTGGACCCTCGCTGGTGATTGCCGGTGCAGGATCTGGCAAGACGCGAGTGTTGACTTATAAGGTTGCTTGCCTGATGCAAGAAGGTTTCAAGCCCTGGACTATTTTAGCTCTAACGTTTACCAACAAAGCGGCTCGGGAAATGAAGGAACGAATCGCCACGTTGGTTGATCCCGAAGCTGCCTCAAGGCTTTGGATGGGCAGTTTCCATTCGATATTTTACAGAATCCTGCGGGCAGAAAGCGAAGCCATCGGTTTCCCCGGTGGCTTTACGATATACGACACCGCCGACAGTAAGAGTCTGCTGAAAACCATACTCAAGGAGATGGGACTGGATGATAAGATATACAAGGTCAATGCAGTCTATGGGCGCATTTCAGCTGCCAAGAACGATTTGATATCGCCGGAAGCATACGCAGCCAACGGAGACCTAATAAAGCAGGATATTCTGAGCAAACGTCCTTTAATCAAGGAAATTTTCCTGAGGTATGTGAACCGTTGCCGACTGGCTTCAGCCATGGATTTCGACGACCTGCTTTTTCAGACGAACATCTTGTTCAGGGATCGTCCGGATATTCTAGCACGATACCAGCAACAGTTCCAGTTTATTTTGGTCGATGAGTATCAGGATACAAACTTTTCCCAATACTTGATCGTCAAAAAGTTGGCCGAAAAGCACCATCGGATTTGTGTGGTGGGAGACGATTCACAAAGCATCTATTCATTTCGCGGAGCGAATATCGAAAACATCCTGAATTTCAAAACAACCTATCCGGAAGGCCAACTGTTCAAGTTGGAGCAGAACTACCGATCCACCAAGACTATTGTCAATGCGGCCAATAGTCTGATTTCCAAGAATAAAGGACAAATTCCAAAAAAAGTTTTCTCTGACAAGGAAACTGGTCACAAAATCCGTGTGATGACCGCCTATTCCGATTTGGAGGAAGGCTTCATGGTGGCCAACAAAATCAGTGAAATGCGTCTGAGCGCCTTCGACAGTTTCAACGATTTTGTCATTTTATACCGGACCAACGCACAGTCCCGCATCTTTGAAGAAGCCTTGCGCAAAAGAAACCTGCCGTACAGGGTTTATGGAGGTCTATCTTTTTATCAACGCAAGGAAATCAAGGACGTGATTGCCTATTTAAGGTTGATCCTGAATTCCGCCGACGAGGAAGCCTTTAAACGAATCATAAATTATCCCGTCCGTGGAATTGGGGATACAACCTTGCAGAAGCTCATCCATGCTGCTTCTGAAAACGGGGTCAGCTTATGGGCAGTACTGAATGACATACCATTATATAAGGTGCAGATCAATTCGGGTACGTCAAAGAAACTCGAGGCCTTCCGTTTGTTTGTAGAGTCGTTTCACCCATTGGTGGGCTCGAAGAATGTCTTTGAACTGACTCAGAAACTGTTGGTGGATTCCGGAATCAAGCGTGAGGTGGAGGAAGACCAATCCCCCGAAATACTGAGCCGTAAAGAGAATATTCAAGCTTTGCTTGGTGGTATGAACGAATTTGTTCAGTCCAGAATCGAAGAAGGAAATGAATCTGTTTTCCTGACCGATTACCTGCAGGAAGTTTCGCTCCTGACTGATCAGGACGAATCAAAAAATAATGAAGGTGAACGGATTACGCTCATGACCATCCATGCTGCCAAAGGCTTGGAATTCAAGAATGTATTCGTAGCAGGTTTGGAAGAAGATATTTTTCCATCTTCGCACAGTCTGGAATCTGAAAAAGATTTGGAAGAGGAGCGCCGATTGCTTTATGTGGCCATCACACGTGCTGAATGTGTTTGCGTACTCAGTTATGCTAAAAGTCGCTTCCGGAACGGACAGAACAATTTTACCAGACCGAGTCGTTTTTTGAAGGATCTTGATCCTTCATTATTGGATTATCCTTCCGAATCAGGAACGTTTGAAGCCACTGAATCCTATCAAAGCCGGTCTTTTCCAACCAAAAACAACTATAACAAAACGTTTGAAGAAAAGACAGTCTTGCCAAGAATAAGTTCATCCGGTACACCGGTTTCTTCTACGGGAAAACCGTTTCAGAAAGTGATAAAACATCAGGAAGCCCCTTCCGGTCTAGGTTTCGCTTCCGATGTCACAGGGATGAAAGTAGGAAGTGTCATCGCACACGAACGTTTCGGAAAAGGTGTGGTTCAATCGCTGGAAGGAACTGGAGACAATGCCAAAGTTGAAGTGGAATTCGAGACCTCGGGATATAAGAAATTATTGCTTAAATTTGCACGCTTCACCATACTTTCCTGAACAAATGATTGATTTTAAAGATATTCCATCACCTGCCTTTGTACTGGACGAAGCGCTGCTGCGTCGGAACCTTGCCCTAATCAAATCGGTCCAGGATGCCTCCGGTGCGGAAATAATTCTGGCATTCAAGGCCTTTGCTTTATGGAAAGCCTTTCCCATTGTTAAGGAATATATACCTTCATCCACAGCCAGTTCCATATTTGAAGCTCAATTGGCTTTTGAAGAAATGGGAAGTCTGGCGCATACCTATTCGCCGGCCTATACGGATTCAAATTTTCCAATTTTTCTCAAATACAGCAGCCACATCAGCTTCAACTCACTCAGTCAGTTTGAAAAGTACTATCCTGTTTTAAAGGCCTATAAGGAACATCCCGTTTCCTGTGGACTTCGTATCAATCCAGAATACTCCAGTGTGGAAACCGATTTATACAATCCTTGTGCAGTTGGATCTAGAATGGGTGTAATCGCCGATTTGCTCGGAGATGCCCTGCCTGAAGGCGTTGATGGTCTTCATTGCCATACTCTCTGTGAATCCACCTCCTTCGAATTAGAAAAAACACTCGATGTGATACGTCGGAGGTTTGCCCGTTATTTGCCTTCGATTAAATGGCTGAACATGGGAGGGGGGCATCTGATGACCAGAAAAGGATACAACACCGATCACCTTATCCAGATGCTGAAAGCATTCAAGGCTGAATTTCCGCATATTAAGCTAATCCTGGAACCCGGCAGTGCTTTTGCTTGGGAAACTGGCTTGTTGGTCTCCACAGTGGTTGATATCGTCGAAAACAAAGGGATACAGACAGCAATGCTCGATGTCTCTTTCGCTTGCCATATGCCAGACTGCCTTGAGATGCCCTATAAGCCGCGAATAATTGGTGCCACAGATGCCATATCCGGAAAACCGACCTACCGAATGGGAGGGAATAGTTGTTTGGCAGGTGATTTTATGGGTGACTGGAGCTTTGAAAAACCGCTCAATGTTGGAGATCAGATTGTTTTTGAGGATATGATTCATTATACCATTGTCAAAACGACCATGTTCAACGGAATTTCCCATCCGGCGCTCGTCTGTCATTCACTTGATGGCAAAAATCTGATTTGGAGAACGTTCGGTTATGAGGACTATAAGAACCGCATGGATTGAGGGGCTGGGGATTGAAAAATATCAACGATTTGGTGAAAAATTTGGCCCAAACGCTTGGTAATTTCAAAATTTGCCTTACTTTTGTCCCCGCAAACGAGCGCTACAAGCGGTAGCAAAATAAGTTTGAGGAAACAATGCGAAAATAGCTCAGTTGGTAGAGCACGACCTTGCCCCAAGTCGATAGACTCGGTTAGACCTTGGCAAGGAGGCAGCGAGATGCTGCTGATATACTGACAATGTAATTAATGCGAAAATAGCTCAGTTGGTAGAGCACGACCTTGCCCCAAGTCGAAAGACTCGGTTAGACCTTGGCAAGGAGGCAGCGAGATGCTGCTGATGTACTGACAATGTAATTAATGCGAAAATAGCTCAGTTGGTAGAGCACGACCTTGCCAAGGTCGGGGTCGCGGGTTCGAGTCCCGTTTTTCGCTCAACGAGCGACGGAGGTCGCTCTTTTGGTATAAAAAAGAATTGCTCAGGTGGTGAAATTGGTATACACGCCACTTTGAGGGGGTGGTGGGCGATAGCCCGTGTGAGTTCGAGTCTCATCCTGAGCACAACTTTTGTATTTGAAAATTCCCTATTTATTGCCCAGATGGTGAAATCGGTAGACACGCTAGTTTCAGGGACTAGTGACCGTAAGGTTGTGCAGGTTCGAGTCCTGTTCTGGGCACTTTTAGGAAAAATAAAAACCGCTGAAGATCAATATCTTCAGCGGTTTTTTATTAAAGTCAAACAAGCAATTATTTTTTGATGATTTTATATTGAAACATTTCCGTGGAAGTCCTTACCCTGATAAAATAAATTCCTGTGGACAAGTCATTCAATTGAAGTTGCATCTTCGTTCCGGAACCGTCCAGGTACTTCTGCCTGGCCCCTAAAGAATTGAACACTTGAATGGAGGTAATTTCATCATTTTCTGCGGTATGTAAATCAATGTTTAAAACATCAGTAAACGGAACTGGGTAACACTTTAGACCGATTTCTGAAGGAGATAGTGCATTTTCTTTCTTTATTTCAGGAGTGTCTGATCCTGTTCTGGCACTTCTTAAAGTTGGTGCAGCAGGTGCAGGTTGGTATTCAATGTACAATAAAGCAGCTTTAACTGATGATGTTTCATAAGAAAATGCTGTTCTTTTGCCACTTCCTGTTCCGGTAATAACATAAGCCATGCTATTACCTGAACTCCAGCCTGGACGGTTAACAATTTCCTGAACGATCAATTTCAAATCCGGTGTTTGCTGAGCGGTACCTGCTAATCTAACAGTTGTCCATCCTGAGGGTATCCAATTCACAAAAGCTATAGTACGAATTCTGGTCGAAACATTTTTAGATGCAGTTGAAAATGACGTGGCATTATCAGAATTCTCACCCTTTATTGTCAGATTGCATCCGTTATTGGTTTTTTCATCCACTGTAAATTGAATATAGGCTTTAGTTACCGTTGATCCCTTTGGAATTGTTATACCATTAAATCTCAAACCAACCACCTGGCTGCCGGTAGTTTTGCTATCGTAAACCAACTCAATGTCATCTCCCGACAAAACAACAGAACCTTTTGCGGTTTCCTCCACATCATCACTGCCTGATAGAATCCGTTTAGTAAAAACCTCCGGCACAGGGGCCGCATTAATAATTACGGAAACCTCTGCTGAATTTGCAGTTGAACCCAGATTATCTGTTGCTACTGCTTTTAGCAAATAGTCACCTTCATTTACACCAGTCCATGTATAGCTGTATGGATACGAACTATCAGAACTAAGCAACGTTGTTCCCTGATAAAATTTAACTTCCTGAATACTTCCGTCAGAATCGCTTGCATCAGCCGTTATTGTAATTGAAGCTGGCGCAGTAAAGTTTGCTCCGGGCGATGGGTTTGTAATTGAAACAACAGGTGGCTGATTATTCTGAACGATAGTATATTGAACAACCAGTTTCGCAGCTTGAGTTGGAGCTCCTTCATAAGAATCAGTAACCCTGCTTCCGGTTCCTGTAATAATCAGGCTGATTGCTCCTGTTGACAAGAATCCGGAACGTGATACAATTTCCTGAATTATTGCAGAAATATTTGGTGTTTGTTGATTAATTCCTGATTCCTCTGCCGTTGTCCATTCTACAGGAATCCAACTAACCTGAGCAGTGGTCTTCGTCCGGCCAGAAACATTAAAATTTGTGGTTGTAAAAGCAGCTGAGTTATCCACATCTTCACCAGTTACAATTAAGTTGCAGGTACCGGTTGTAATTTCATCACAAGTAAATTGAATGTAGGCACTATTTATAAGCGCTCCCTGTGGAATATTCAGGTTAATGAACCGAAGGCCGACTACCTGATTTCCGGCACTTGTTCCTGCATCATTTACAAGTTCAATATCTGTACTGTTTACATTGTTCGAAATGTTTCCGGTAATGCTTTCTTCCACATCATCCAACCCGGTTGCAATCATTGAAGATATAGTTAGCGGGTCACCTGGATTTGTAACCGAAATCTGGATTGCCGATGATACAGAAGCCGCCCCCAAATTATCAACCGCTTTAGCTGTCAATGAATACGATCCGACAGAAACGCCATTCCATGTAAATGAATAAGGAGAAGTATTGCTTTCACCCAAAAGCGTTGCGCCACTGTAAAATTCAACTTTCTGAATATTTCCGTCGGGATCGCTTGCCGCTGCTGTTATGGTAATTGAAGCAGGAGCAACAAAATTGGAATACTGATATGGTGAAGTTATATTTGAGCTGGGCGACTGGTTAACTGCACCTATCCAAATCGGAGACGAGATCGCTTCGTCATTGTCTGATTGCTTCACGCGGATGTAATAATATTCACCATCTGCAAAAGTTAAATTTTCTGAAATACTTACTAATGAAGTATTTGGCTGCCAAGATTGAATGACTATTCCATTTTTAAGCAATTGAACTTGCGTGAAAAGCTCACCATCGGCATCAGAAGCCTGAATGGTAAATGAAGTAACAGGGGACAAAATCGTTGAACCCATTTCATTTCCACCAATTTTAAAAGAAAGGGCCAGGTTTAAATCGTATGTGGTAAAAAACCTTTTGGATTTAAGAGCATTATAAATTTCAGTACGATTATTTGCGTTTGCCAATACTGCAAGTTTAGAAGTTGTTGCTGTCCCCCATGTTCCTGAGTGGTTATCCTCACTACCTGAAGCGCCAACTTTCCAGCCTCGTGAAATGGCTTCATCGTACCAGCTTTTATTCCCATCGTTGGCATAATAACCATCTGTATAGTAATAAACAGGAAACCCATCAGTTTTATTCCACAATTCCATCCCGACAATTTTATCCGTTGGAGTCGTTGTGAAATGTTCAAATTCACGACCGGTGGGGTTATTTCTGCCAGGGTGGTTGAAAAATGCAACACACTCGTTGCTGTTCAGCCAATTGCTAAATCCTTCAAATGTATTGGTAGGAGCTTGAATTGAAATGATGTTGTCTGAATTTATTACTGTTACATGCCCAAGGTAATTATCTGTCCATTCAAAGCCATAGAAAGCAGTAAATACACTATCCACATTATATTTATTTGCCGCTGTTTTTATACTTGTCCATTCGTTCGCATCCATCAGATTTGAGTGATCTGCCAAACTGAAGAAATCAAGTTTTCCTATAGTTTTTGCATAGTTATATGCTTCATCCGGGGTATTAATTCCATCGGAAACATTTGAATGATTGTGCAGGTGCCCATAGTAAACATTAAAATCACCAATTGAAGGCTGTGCCTGAGTTACTAAAATGGACAGTAAGCACCATCCGGACAAAAGGAAACGAATAATACTTTTCATGATTTAAGTTGTTTAGGTTGTTTGTTTGCGGCAATAAATTTAGACTTTATTTGGATAAAATCATAATATTTATATTTTTTTTATAAAAATAAATCATTATGGTCCGACTAATATTAAAATTCACTCAAATATCTTCTGAAAAGCCCATTTTATGGGCTGGACAGTCTTTATAACGCGCTAATTACAAACTGTTTATATAGAGGATTTTTTAAAAAAATCGGTTAAACCACCCTTTAATAACTGGGCTTCCCACCGTTCTTTCTAAAATGACTATTTTATCAAGGTGGTTTAAGCCGCAATGTCTCTTTGTTTGATCTGCAAAATAAACGTACTCGATGGATAAGCAACCCCTACCTTGTCGAAGCTCTATTTTGAGTATGAAATCTTTCATTTTACCAACCAACGTGTGTTTTTTTTTCTAATTTTAAAAAACTTCCCTATCTTTACTTAGAGAAATTGAAAAGAGTTAAATACTTAAATTAATAATTATGGCTGTTCCATCAGTCTTGTTCAAGCTTTTGTATTGGTACATCAATACGGTTGACAAGAAAAAGGAAATATTATTCATGAATTACGGATACCATGATATTAAAGAATCCATTGAGCTACATACCAACGATGAAATAAACAGATATTCGATTCAATTGTATCATCGGCTGGCCAAAATGGTCGATATCAAAGATAAGGATATTGTTGAAGTCGGTTCTGGCCGAGGTGGTGGTCTCGCTTACATTACAAAGCGTTTCAAACCCGCGACAGCACTTGGAATTGATCTGGATTCAAAAGCTGCGAAATTCGGAAACAAACAGTACAACCTCAAGGGGCTACGTTTTAAACATGGCGATGCTCAAAACCTCGACCTAGCAGAGGAGAGTGTGGATATCATATTTAATGTCGAATCTTCACACCGCTATCCAAAAATGGAGCTTTTTCTAGATGGGGTTTACAGTGCTCTGAAACCCGGTGGTCACTTCTTATATACAGATTTCCGCTTAAAAAATGATATGGCGGTTTTGACACATCACCTGGCAAAGTACGATTATATCAAATTCGATGAACAATTCATCAACGAACAGGTCAAACTTGCTCTTGAAATCGATTCAGCACGCAGGATAGAACTGGTAAAAAGATTCGTGCCGTTTTTCTTGCAGAAATACATTTATGATTTTGCCGGTAGCCAAGGTTCACCTACTTATAAGCATATCGAAAGCGGTGACATGGTTTATTTTGTATTTTGTTTCCAGAAACCACTCAAAAGCTAGGAGCTGCCGATCAAAGTCTTGATCCTCTCTTTCAGAAGTTGATAATCAGACTTGCATGCTGTAATTAAGGTCTTTCTTCTGCCGAATGAATACTTGAATTTCCGCCAAGGGATTCTCAGGTATTGGCGACCTTTCTCACTGACGATTCCCAAAGATCCTATGAAAAAGAAAAGGATTAGAAACTGAAGTGCGGTCGCTCCAAGTAAGTTTCCTGCAAAAATTGTTACGGCTAAATAAATCAAAAGGTTGAATGCCATCCCCAGTGTGAATGCGAAGGTGCTGTGCATTTGTTTGTCTTCTACATTGCTGACAATCAATCGATTTAGAGCCCATGTCGGGAGGTTTAATGCAAATCCAGGTAAAAGAATTAGGACTATCAGCCCAAGAAGGAACTGATTGGTCATTGATGGTTTTTCTTCCATCCATTCCATGATTTCAGATGGAAATCCAGGTAATTGGTTCAGTCGTACAGTCAGCACATCCAGTTTCTGCATCGTTTCAGGAGATGCCACTTCTGTCTGGTCGAAAATCTTCGCCAATGAAACGCGTGCATCAAAACGCAAACCGGCCATGGAGCTTGCTTTCATCCGGATGCCCTTTTCAGCCTGAAATTCGAGGAAAGCGGAAACGCCATAACAACACAAGCGATAGGTTCGATCGTAATCCTGACTTCGAATATCGAGCATCAAAACAGATACGGCAGAGGCAAGTTCTGCCCGGAGCGTATTTAGTCCAACAGCCGGATTTTCCAGATAAACAGGGAGAAAATCTCTGATTTCAATGGGTTTTCCGTAAGTCAGAACCAAATCGGAACCTGCATGTTGGTAAAAACTGTAATCAATTCCTACTGGAATAATTTTAACGTGGGCTTTATTCTCCAGCATCATTTCAGCCTTATATCCAATACGAAACAAGCCTTTGACGAGCGGACGCAGCTTGTGTTGCTCCCCATGATTTCCTTCAGGCATGACACCCAGACGCTTGCAATCTAGCAGAACATCGATAGCTTCTTTGATTTGTTGGTCATTTTTAGTGAGGTTTTCGAAACCATCGCGGATCCGATAAACGGGAGTGACCTTGATAAAGCGAAGCAATACCCTGTTCAGAGTGCTTTGAAAGATGTCGGCCCTGCCCATGTATACGATGGGCTCCTTTTGGTAAAGGATAATGGCCAACGGATCCATCACACCATTTTGATGATTGCCGGCAAAGATGAGCGGTTCGTTAACGGGAATGTTTTCTAAACCACGAATTTCCGTCTGACGGAAGAATTTTGGGTACAGGAATTGAACGATACTCTTCACTAATTCATAACCAAAGCTTTTATCCTGTATCTTCTTTTTACTCATAGTCAGTCATTTACAGGTCTGAAATGCCAGTAAGTACCTAATGTTAATCCGGCGATGATGTGCCAGATGCCCCACCATGCTGTCACCAGCAACATACCTCCAATGGCCATTTCGGGCGGAAAAATTTTCGGATTCAACAACAATGCCAGACCAAGTCCACTGTTCTGAATGCCAACTTCAATAGTCATAGCCCTGCGTTCCTTTTTGGTCACACCAAACACCGTACCCGTAGCATATCCAGTCAGGAATGCCGAAGCATTGTGGAACAAGACAATAATGAAAATGAAGTAGATATAGTGAATGAAAATGTCAAAGTTATTGGCGAAAGCCAAAACGATCATGGCTATGAACAGAAAAATGGAAAAACGTTGGAACCAGGGGGCAACTTTTTTTGAAATTACCGGCAATAATCTTGCACTCAGCATGCCCAATACCAAAGGAATGCCGAGAAGAATGAAAACAGTCTGGAACATCTGCCAGGGATCAATGACGATGGGTTGCAACAAATGTCCTGCATGTTTGGACAAATAGCGGATGTACATATCACCCCAAAAAGCGAAATTCAAGGGTGTGGTGATAATGGCCAGAGCCGTTGTCATGGCTGTTATGGAGACGGAAAGCTCCACCTTGCCTTTGGCCCAGTTGCAGATGAAATTCGAAATATTGCCTCCGGGGCAAGCGGCAACAAGAATCATTCCCATCGCTACCGTCGGAGAGAGCCATTTGTAGAACAACAAAACGATGCCAAAGGTAAGTGCCGGCAAAAAAAACATTTGCGCCAGCAACCCACCGATCAATGCTTTGGGTTTCTTAAAAATATGAGTGAATTCTTTCGGTCGGATGTCGAGCGCCACACCGAACATGATGAATGCCAAAAGAATGTTGAGAACGTGTGAACCGTTTGCAGAAAAATTGATTTTGACTTGGTCCAAAGCCAGTAAAGATTCGTACATGGATGAGATTTTGGTTAGTAATATTTCCTCTATGAATGTCGGATTTCTGGCTGGTTGTCCGTCATTGGTACACTTATTGGTATGGCGAATTTAGCGAATTCCGCTTGCTATCCAAGCAATTCTTGCTAAATTTGTGTCGAATTTTAACTCATTATTTAACAGATCATCAAAATGGCAAAAGAATTGAAGGAACTAACCTCCAGAAGTGTCGATTATTCCCAATGGTATCAGGATTTGGTCATGAAGGCTGACTTGGCTGAAAATTCAGCCGTACGCGGTTGCATGGTCATCAAACCCTACGGATACGCCATATGGGAAAAGATACAACGTCAACTGGACGACATGTTCAAAGAAACAGGCCATGTGAATGCTTATTTCCCCCTTTTCATACCGAAATCTTTTTTAAGCAAGGAGGCTGAACACGTAGAAGGATTTGCCAAGGAATGTGCCGTCGTAACGCACCATCGCCTCATGAATGACCCCAACGGCAAAGGCTTGATTGTGGACCCAACAGCCAAACTGGAGGAAGAACTCATCGTTCGTCCCACCTCAGAAACCATCATTTGGAGCACCTATAAGAATTGGATTCAATCCTACCGCGACCTGCCCCTCTTGATTAATCAGTGGGCCAATGTCGTGCGTTGGGAGATGCGCACCCGCCTGTTTCTACGTACCGCGGAATTCCTCTGGCAAGAAGGCCACACCGCACATGCCACCGAAGAAGAAGCCGTCGCAGAAGCCCGCCTGATGATCAACATTTATGCCACATTTGCGGAAAAGTACATGGCCATGCCCGTAATCAAAGGATTAAAGTCTGCCAGCGAACGATTTGCAGGCGCACTCGACACCTATACCATTGAAGCTTTGATGCAAGACGGTAAAGCTTTGCAATCTGGAACTACTCATTTTCTGGGTCAGAACTTTGCCAAAGCATTCGACGTGACCTTCGTCAGCAAGGAAAACAAGCAGGAATATGTATGGGCAACTTCCTGGGGTGTTTCCACCCGTCTCATGGGTGCGCTCATCATGGCGCATTCAGACGACAACGGGCTTGTATTGCCTCCAGCACTGGCTCCTTTTCAAGTTGTCATCGTGCCCATTTACAAAAGTGAAGACCAACTAAAAACCATCGATTCAACAGTTGCTCAGATGGTGGCTCGCTTCAAGTCTTTGGGCGTGAGTGTCAAGTACGATAACTCCGACAACAAGAAGCCGGGCTGGAAATTTGCCGAATACGAACTCAAAGGCGTTCCCGTACGGTTAGCAATGGGCGCACGTGACCTGGAAAACAATACGGTTGAAGTGGCACGTCGCGATACGCTGACCAAAGAAACCATGTCCTTGGACGGCATTGAATTGTACATCAAACAATTGCTGGACGAAATCCAAGCAAACATCTACCAGAAAGCCATTGACTTCCGCACCGAAAGTACCCGTGAAGTAAACAGTTACGACGAATTCAAAGTGGAAATTGAAAAGGGTGGATTCCTAATGTGTCATTGGGACGGAACCGCAGAAACCGAAGAGCAGATCAAGAACGAAACCAAGGCCACCATACGTTGTATACCTTTGGCTGGAGACAAGAATCCGGGAAAATGTATGGTGACAGGCAAACCTTCCGCCTGCAGGGTGATTTTTGCGAGAGCCTATTGAGTGTTCTTCTTCTTCTTTTTAATCTTAGCGGCTGGTTTCTTGGAATCGGCCGCTTTTTTTTCGCCTTGTGCAGGCTTCTTTAAAAAGTCCCCCAATGCATTGAAATCCTCTTTATACAAGATACCGACACCTTGCGTATTTAAGGCGGACTTGAAGTATCTATTATCATTTGCCCGGTTGAAGACTTTCCAACTCCACTTTTCTGAATTCTTGAATTTCAGATTTGCGTCGAACTCACCAATGAACTGATTACCTCCAGTAGAACTGGACAAATTTTCCCTTGAACCTACGTTGCTGTTCACCGACAAACGGTTATTAAAGAAACTACCACTCATCATCACACCCCATTCACCTGGAGTGGTGGCATCATAAGCTGAATTTTTGTAGTTGAAATTGAAATTCAAATTGTTGTTCCCCAAGACACTATTTACCATCGTGTTTAATTGAGAAGAAAGGGTAGAAATTCCCGTATTCCAAACCGTTGACATATTGTTGGAGGTCGTTGCCTGAGCGGTCGAATAGGTTGGAGTGCTGAATCGTCCGAACAACATCAGAAAAACCAACTGTTGGTTCACCATGTCTTCCGTATTGATGACATTACTGATCTGACGTTTCAATTCATCGTCGGCAGACGGGTAGGCAAGGCTTAGATTAATACCGGGCCGCTGCAACTCACCATCGAGTTTCAAAACGCAGTTTACCGGAATGCTGCTTCGATTCGTTTTCAGTGAGGTCAAGATTTCAGAAGGTAGTAAATCGGTCAATTGAGCATTTACGGTATAATTGGCAGTTATATCAACTTGCGCTTCAAAAGGATTCCCTGCAAACGTGATGCTTCCACCGTCCTGAATGTTAAAGTCCCTGCGTAAAATATTCTGATAGATAAATTTGTATTTTCCTGAAAGAATGTTGTACCGTCCATACAGACTGATGTCGTCCGACTTGTTAATGACACAACGCAAGGCACCACTACCCTTGGCTTTGATGTCGTCACCGGTATTCGGGTCTGTGATGAGGGTCAAATCGGCATTCGGGGTAGCCTCCAGATAGAGATTGACTGTCACATTGCTGGGTGTGTTGATGACAGGTGCTGTCAGCCTTTTTTTCTTGAAAAGCGATTCTTCTTCGTAATTATTGACTTTCTTTTTCTGAACGAATTGTATGAAACCTGCTTCGGTCACTTCTGTATCGTCCAGGAAGGAAATGGTCACATTGGTTCTGTCCTCCGATTTGAGATTCACATCTATGACAATATCATTCTGAGGACCATTGATGGAAACCGTTCCAGTCCCATACGCTTTTCCATAGAAATAGGCGTTCGGATTGGGCGGAATGTCCATGGCCAAGATATTACTTCCAGCAATCTCAATCGACGTTTGAGATTCCTTGAAATTATTGTGGTGAATAATACCGTTTGCGATGCCACTGTTCCCTTCTTTATCACGGATTCGGACGTTTCTGAAATACACCAGCTTTGGTGTCAGAAAGATGGTATCGGAGAAAGTGTATCTGGTATTCAACATTTCAATACCAAAGGAACCGTTCTCAATATAGGCTTTGGTATACAATTCTAGTTGTTTCATGTGACCCAAGATGACGATATTTCCGGTTGCTGTTCCTTCCATCCGATTTAGAATCGTACCAAGATAGGGTTCCAGAAAGGAGATGGGCAGACGTTCGCCATCCAGTGAAAGATTCATGGAATCTTTGGAAGGGTAATAATATCCTTTACCTTGTGCCACTAATCTGGCAGGCTCCGTAGCCGTGGAATCCTTTCTGACAACCGCATCCAAAACCAACGCCTTTCTGTTGGTGTCCCATTGGGATTTCGCGGTCAAGTTTCCAATCAATACTTTATTCAGCGTAAATTGCTGCACTTTAAGGTCGGCAACCAGGCTGACTACGCTCATGATCCCTGAACACTTTGCCTCGCCGCTCACCAGACCACCCAGCATGATGGACCTACCGTTGTTTTTTGGAAAAAGGTCAAACACATTGTCAAGACTGAATGAATTTAAGGAAATGTAGAGCGTATCGGTTGTCCGATCCGATGCAATCCCCTGAAGTTTAACGAACTGATCGGCGTGGGTCAACTGAAAATCGGAGACATACAAGGACTTGTTTTCCCATCGCAGGTTGGTAGGATTAATTTGCCAAAGGGTATCATTCACAATTATACTGGACTTTTTAAGGTTTCCATCCAGGTTCAGATTTCCGTCGGAAGCCCTTGAAAAACGTACATCTCCCTGAATATTACCACTATAGGTCTGTAAACCGACATTGCTCAGATTGAATTTGAAACTGGCAAAATCGTTTAGACCTCTGGCATCCAGATTCATTTTGAAGGGTGTTTCCTCAGGACCGAATTGAGCAAATGCCAAGAATTTAGCCTCTTTCTGCGGATTTTCCAGTAAAAAGCCTGCCTCTTGTACCAACGTCTTTCCATATGTCAAATTGGGCGCTGCTCCTGTAAAACGGAATTTTCCGGTAGCTTCATTGTAAAAGCCTTGTACTTCAACCTTTTCAATCAAATTGAATGGCATTTTCAGAATGGAAAGTAATTCTGGACAAGGCGCCAAACTTCCATGGAATTCGTAACTGCTGCCTTCAGGCATTTTGAAATTGATAGGGACAAGTGATGGTAAGAATCTGTTGAGCAATCCTTTAAAACCATCGGAAAGACCACTTAACTGGAAATTTCCCCACAATTCCGCATTCAAAATGGGGGATGTAACCGTTATGCGTTGGTTTCCGACCGTTCTGGCTACATCCAATTTCATTTTTTGGAGGAAGAATTTTTCTTTATTGCTGTTCAGAAGCAAACTGTCCACAGTAAAATCACCGGTCAGATCATCCAGGTTGTGGCCAGCCATATCCGAGTGCATGTGAAAAGAAAAACTGGCATCGCTCTGATAACCAAGCAATCCAAAAGCAAACGGGTTGAAACCATCTGCAAAAAGATCGAACCGATAAACGGGCATTTCCTTGGTCAGATTGACTAGTCCGCTGAAGTTCAGCCTACCGTTTGCATCACCCAAGGTAGCATTTCCTTCAAAGCCGGAACGGTCAAAATGACCTTTAACAACCAGATTTTTAAAGTCATAACCACGATAGACAATATGGGAAGCCAAACCGTCCACAACGCCCTCCATACCTGTTTTCGGATTAAAAGAGCCCTTCATGCTGAAATCAAACCCCGTTTCGCCGACAAGCGACTTTTCAGGTAACAATTCTCCCAATCGGATGGATTTACTAGTCAAACGACCTTCATAGCGAAGATTGTTATCCTTTTTATTTAATTGGACATCAGTCTGAAGATCACCAATGTTGGTTCGGAATAATCCGGTAAGTAGGACTTGTTGCACACTTGCCTTGAACTTACCCTGGTAATTGACCGATCCTAATTTTTTCAGAATGTTCAGATCCGTTTTCGTATCTGAGAATGTTGTCGAGAGAAAAGCTATTCCAGCAGGGCTGATGTTAAAGTTTCTGACATCACCGTTCAATTGGAATTTTTTCCAATCAAACAAATCCTTAGCAATAAATATGCCATTGATTGTCAGCATATTGCTTACATCCAAATTCAAGTCTCTACAAATCAATCCCGAAAGTTTTCCTTCCAGACAGAGGTCCACCTTGATTGGCTTGCTGAATTTTGAAATCGACTCGGATAAAAAACCAAACTCGGAGGGTACTACGAACAAGTGAATGATTACTGGATGAAACTGAACGGAATCCATCAAGTGTGCTAGGTCTTTTGTGCTTTTGAACTGGGCTTCAAGCCCCTGGACTTTAAGGTTGGATTTTCCAGAGTTCAGGCTGAAGTTTGTAAGTTTCATCGATTTTTCAGAAAAATAGCCATCCAACTGCATTTGATCTATGCGGAGTCCGCATTTTTCACGGGCTTCCAATTTGCTTACAGAAAACTTATACCGTATTCTAGATGTCTTCTTAAATGCCATTTTGGCTGAAAGTTCCTGCAAATCAAGGTGATTTGGGTCGAATGTACCCTCTTTTACGGGCAACGTGGTTACATCATAATGCACTTTGCAGTTCCTCAAAACGATGGTGTTGAAAGCCAAATTCCAGTTCTTCCTAAGCCGTTTCTTTATTTTGTAGGCATCCAGAATGAACTGGATGTTTAGCGGTCCATCAATCGTTTTTTTCGAAAGATAGAGGTTTGCCCGGACCAGGCGAAGGTTGTTGAAACGTATTTCCTGCCTTAGCAAAGGTAACAACTGAATGGCTCCATCAACCCGTTCAGCACTCAATATGGGTTTGCCGCGACGATCTTTCAGGTGTATGACATGAAATTCCATTCCACGGTACAAGCTGAATCGTACTTCATTAATGGTCAGGGTTGCACCAGTACGTTGCTGGAAATCACGAATGACCGTATCAGTCACCTTTTGTTGAAACCAACTGGTATTCAATACGATTGCCATGCTGCCGATCAAGACAATCAACACAAGCGATACGATTATTCCGGTTTTTTTCAAAATATTTGGTATTTTTGCGGGTCTTAAGGGCCTAAAACACGCAATTACAGGCAAAAATAAGAAAAAACCGTTCATTTTCCACAGCTAAATGCTAATTAGACTCAATTTTGATTTTATATGCACCCAATACTAATTCTTGGTATCGAATCTTCGTGTGACGACACCTCAGCAGCCGTGTTGAAGGATGGTTACCTTTTATCCAACGTCGTGGCCGGACAGAAAGTTCATGAAGCCTATGGTGGCGTAGTGCCAGAACTTGCCTCCAGGGCACATCAACAGAACATCATTCCGGTGGTGGACCAGGCACTCAGACTAGCCGGAATTGGTCGCGATGAGCTTTCTGCCGTCGCTTTCACACGTGGTCCTGGACTGATGGGATCGTTACTTGTTGGTACATCATTTGCCAAGGGTTTTGCCCGTGCACTGAAGATACCGCTGGTGGAAGTCAATCATTTGCAGGCACACATACTGGCCCATTATATTCAGGTGGAAGGTGAAGTGTATACGATACCTCAACTGCCTTTTCTTTGTTTGTTGGTTAGTGGCGGAAATTCCCAGATCGTATTGGTGAGATCGTACAACAACATGGAAATCATTGGGCAAACTATTGACGATGCTGCAGGAGAAGCCTTTGACAAATGTGCCAAGGTCATGGGGCTGCCGTATCCGGGTGGTCCGGTGGTGGATCGTCTAGCCAAATTGGGTAATCCAAAGGCCTTTGTGTTCAGCAAGCCGCACATACCAGAATATAACTACAGTTTCAGTGGGTTGAAGACTTCTTTCCTGTACAAGTTGCGGGATGAAATTGCACTTAATCCCGATTTCATCGAGCAAAATAAGAACGATCTTTGTGCTTCTCTGCAGTATACCGTTGTGGAAATCCTGATGGACAAACTTCGGAAAGCTTCCAAAGCATTAGGCATCAAAGAAGTGGCGCTGGCCGGTGGTGTTTCTGCAAATTCTGGTCTCAGAGCCGCTTTTGAAGATCATGCCAGACGATTCGGATGGAAGATTCACCTCCCCAAGTTTGCATATACAACCGATAATGCCGCCATGATAGCCATGTACGGTCATTTCAAATTCCAGGATGGTATTTTTGCATCGCTCGATGCCACACCTTATTCCAGAGTTGTACTTTAATTTTTATCCGCATGATTAAACAGATGCTTTTGATTTTTCTGGGAGGTGGTCTGGGGAGCGTCCTGCGTTCGTTGGCCGGGAAATTGTTTCCTGCATCGGTCTATCCTCTTGGAACACTGCTGGTCAATGTGTTGGGAAGCTTGTTGATTGGTTTTCTATATGCATTGTTTAGTCGGCATGTCATCGGTGAAAATTATCGTCTGCTCCTGGCGGTGGGATTTTGTGGTGGTTTTACCACCTTTTCCACGTTTTCGAATGAAAATCTGCATTTAATGCGTGAAGGACATTGGCTGACATTTATCCTCTATTCTGTAGGAACGCTGTTGCTTTGTCTGCTTTCAGTCTGGTTGGGTGATAAAATCGGCAACCAGATTCCCTAAGCTTTTTCCAATGTTTGACTAGGTTGACTATCCATTGCGTCACAGAAATGCAGTTTATTCTACAGAGAATATCGGCTTTGTTGTTTTCTGTTCGGAAGGATAATAATGGATGGCACTGTCATTGATTTTCGGAAACTGGGTTTTCAGCATCCGGATCATTTCTGCGCCTGCAAGCAAGGCAGGCCCATATCCGTGTGCTGCTGCATTGCTTACTGGTCGGAAATAATAAAACGCCGGGTCAAATCCCATGCCTGTTCCCACACAAGTACCCTCCACTTCGCCTTTGGCCGTGATTTTGGTAGAAACCGCATTCCAACCCAGTTGAGCAACAGGACCATAAGCTTTGGCATCCAGCCAACCCTGATTTACACCATGGGCAAGACAATACGTGTAAATGGCTGTCGCTGAAGTCTCCAGATAAGAATCATTGCGGTCCAGCAATTGATGCCAGAAACCGGTGCCCGACTGCAAAGCAGAAAGGCCGGCTGCATGTCGTTGAAACAAAGAAAGAACGAGGGGATAAAGCGGATCTGAAGCCGGTAGCACATCCAGCACTTCACACATTGTGAGAATGGCCCAGCCGTTTGCTCTTCCCCAGAAAAAAGAGGGGTGCGGGTTCATACTTTCCACCCAACCATGGCGGAAAAGATTTCTTTCAGGAATGAACATTCGGGAAGCGAAATTCAGCACCAGTTGAGCCGCTTGATGGTTGTAGTCCTTCATTCCTGTATAAACACTGTATTGGGCAATGGCTGGCAAACTCATGTACATATCGTCCAACCAAACAGTGTTCGGGAAAGGTCGGTTACGTGCAAAAGTACCGTCGGGCAGGCGTTTTTCCTTGTTTAAAACATAATTCATATAATTCAGAATCAGCGCTTCACAGGTTTTCTTATCGCCTGTTGCCATTGAAACTTTGATCATGGCCGCACAGACTGCACCTGCATCGTCCAGGGCATGTGGGGCAAGAATCTGACGCATTTGTGGATCAATGGACTTGCCCGTTTCCAGAACCTTTTTGAAAGCGGGAGCCACTTTGGCCAGGAATTTCATCCGATCCACTGCATATTGAAGATAGGTTGAATCACCCGTCGTTTCCGCAGCACGAACCATTGCCGCGTAAGTCACGCCCCATTCGTAGGAGGCAAGCCGAAAACCACCTCTTACCAACTGGCTGTTTTCATCAATGGTGCTGAAATCAGTAATCCGGACGTGTGTCTGGCTGTTTTCTACTTCCGTCAGTGTCGATGCCTGAAGATACTTCAGGATTAAATCCGTTTTGGCTTTTACGGAGGGGACCGAAAGCTCACCATAAGGAATGGTGTAATCCGGTTGCAATAAGTGCAAGGGTGTCTGAGAATCATTTGTCACCTTTTGGGCTAACAATGAAAAACTCGCTAATAGCAGAGAAAAAATTGCTGCATGTCGAAGCCCGGAATTCAATTTCATGGCACGTAATTTTAGTCTTTCAGTTCGGACAAAGATACAAACCGTCTTTCAAATCGAAAACCTTTCAAATTATTTTTCTGCAACAACGTTGAACTTTCAGAAAATAAACTATTTTTGCATTATTAACATCCTGATTACATGAATATTGAAGATCTGAGATTGTATTGCTTATCTGTCCCTGGTACCGAAGAATGCCTCCCGTTTGATGAGCAGACTTTGGTCTATAAGGTGATGGGGAAGATGTATGCACTCATTCCTCTGGATACAGAAACCTGCAGCATCTCCGTAAAATGCGACCCGGAAAAAGCCATTGAACTTCGGGAACAGTATCAGGCCGTTCAGGAAGCATGGCATTTCAATAAAAAATACTGGAATACGCTTTTGCCCAACATGGATATGGAAGATTCGGAAATCAAACGCTGGATTCTTCACTCCGTGGACGAAGTGATCCGAAAACTACCCAAAATCAGGCAGGTAGAATACCGGGCGCTCAATCCAAACAGCTTGCTGCGGGGTTAGCGTATAAATTCAAAAGGCTTCAGAAATAAGCCTTAGACCTTTTTCTTTTCAGCTTGTTTTTCCTTATTCAGCGTAAAGCGCTTAATCTTCAAGGTGGCCGTTTTCTCAAAAGGTTCTTCTGTACGCTGCATTTCTGCCAGTTGGGCATGTTTGCCGACTGATTGGTTCACTTTATCCTTGAGTTCCTTCAGGTAAAGATCCATGCGTTTCTTAAGCTCTCCCTGGTAGTCATGGGCTGATTTCAGCATTTCGTGGTATTTCTTGGAGAACTCTTCAGCATTCAGATAAACCTGCGCAACCAGTTTGCCTTTGTGCTGATAGACAACCGATTCCACTACGACATCCATTCCGTTGATGATGGCTTCGATTTCTTCGGGGTAGATGTTTTCACCGCTAGCACCCAGAATCATGTTCTTGCTGCGGCCTTTCAGCGACAGATTGCCTTTTTTGTCCATTACTCCAAGATCACCGGTGCGGAACCAACCGTCTTTATCCAGCACTTCTGCCGTCATTTCGGGTTCCTTATAATAGCCTTTCATCACGTTCTTTCCGCGAACCACCACTTCGCCTTCGCCAGTCAGCGGATTGACGTTGATGAGCTTGGCTTCCACACCTTGCAAGGCGGGGCCTACGGAACGATACACCGTATTGCCAACGGATGCGCCAAAAATCATGGGAGCGGTTTCCGTCAGACCATAGCCGCAGGAGTATGGGAAGTGGGCATCCCGTAGGAAGCGTTCCACTTCAGGAGCCACGGCGGCACCTCCGATACCAAAGAATTGCATGTTTCCTCCAAAAATCTTGTACATTTTTTTCCCGGCGGCTTTGTGAAGCAGTTTCTGTATGGGGCGAATGCCATAGAGCGCACGCATCAGAGGTGATTTGGTGAGTTTAGGCTTGACACCGACACCATAGAATTTTTCAATGATGAGCGGAACCGTCAACATCATGGTCGGCTTGATTTCTTTCAGCAAAGGCATCAGGACATTAGCTGTCGGTGGTTTGTCTATGTAGTGGGTTGTTGCTCCTTGCATGGTGCACAGTATCAATCCGAGTGTACATTCGTAGGTGTGTGCCAGCGGTAATACAGAAATAAGGATATCGTGATTGCTGACCGGATGGATGGTGGTGCACTGAAAGGCATCCCAGACTAAGTTCTCATTGGTGAGCATCACCCCTTTGGATCGCCCTGTCGTACCTGACGTATAAATGATGCAGGCCAGTTCCTTCGGTTGTACACGTTTGGGTGTGTATTTTTTGTAAGCCTTTTCGTTTTCCGTGCAAAATTGATCAATGCTTTCTCCGCCAGGTAAGCTGGTAAAGTCATTGATTTGAATGATAAAACCCTCGAATATCAAGTCGGCACCGATTTTCTGAAATACTTTTTGACTGACAATCAGCCCTTTGGCTTCTGAATGTTTCAGAATGTTATTGATTTCAACCAGTGAGAAATCCACTAGGACGGGTACAACGACGGCACCCATGGACGTTATCCCAAAATAGGAAACTCCCCAGTGAGGCATGTTTTCACTGATCAGCGCTACTTTATCAGAAGGTTTGACACCTTTCTCCGAAAGAAAGAAACGTAGCTGTGAAGCCATTTTTCCCAAGGAACGGTAGGTGACGATGCATTCGCTTCCCATGGTGGAAAGAACCTTATCGCCAAACAGGGAGACGCTTTGCTCTAAAACAGATTGCAAGGTGTTGACTGCAGGTATGACCATAATCTGGATGTTGGTGTATTACAAATGTAGGACGATTTTTTCAGATATGGAGGTAAAACCTTGTAATTCGATTTTTTTTTTCGTAGTTTTGTCAACTATAATTAAAAAGGAAAACCATCATGCATTTCATCCACCACCATCATCATTTTAATCGATAAACGGTTGGCCGGATAGTTGCGTATACTTAACATCAATGGAAAGGCTTGCCGGTAACGGGTGAGCCTTTTTTCATTCAATAAACTGAATTATGCTTAGAATTGCAGTTCAATCCAAAGGTCGTCTCAACGAAGACACCATGACGTTGCTTCAGGAAGCTGGTATCAAACTGGAATCCGGCAAACGGACCCTGCTGGTCCCTTCCAAAAACTTTCCCGTCGAAATTCTATTTTTGAGGGATGACGATATTCCCCAATCGGTCGCATCGGGTGTTGCCGACGTTGGTGTTGTTGGGGAAAACGAATTTTGCGAAAAAAAAGAAAACGCCGAAATTATCAAGCGTCTGGGTTTCAGCAAGTGCCGTCTTTCAATAGCCATACCGAAAGCCATTGATTATCCAGGAGTAGCTTGGCTGAACGGGAAAAAGGTGGCCACCTCGTATCCGATCATACTCGCTGATTTCCTGCGTGAAAAAGGGGTAAAGGCTGAAATCCATGTCATTACGGGTTCAGTCGAAATCGCTCCAGGTATTGGTCTGGCAGACTGTATTTTCGATATTGTCAGCTCTGGTAGCACGCTGGTTAGCAATGCGTTGAAGGAAGTGGAAGTGGTGATGCATTCTGAAGCCCTGCTTATCGGTCACACTGCATTGACTGTTGAAAAGCAGAACATTCTGGATGAACTCATGTTCCGAATTCAGTCGGTGCAAAATGCTGAAAACAAGAAATATGTCCTGATGAATGTCCCGAATGAGCAGATTGAGGCCATCGTAAACGAAATTCCTGGCATGCGTAGTCCCACGGTGATGCCGCTTGCCAAACCGGGTTGGAGCTCCCTACACACGGTGCTTGAAGAAAAACGCTTCTGGGAAATCATCGGAAAATTGAAAGCCCTGGGTGCTGAAGGCATACTCGAACTGCCCATCGAAAAAATGATTCCGTAAATGAAACGCGTAAATTATCCTTCCCGCAGTGAATGGCCGTTGTTGTTGCAGCGGCCTTCCTTTGATCCTTCCGGCCTCCATGAAGTGGTGGGTGAGGTGCTGCAGAATGTCCATAGCCGGGGGGATGATGCCGTTCGAGAATATGGACTGAAATTTGACAAAGTCACCTTGAATGAATTTCAAGTTTCGTCAAAAGAAATTACTGATTCAGAAAATGTTATATCTACTGACTTAAAGCAAGCAATTAAACTTTCCTGTGCCAATATCACCGCTTTCCATAGTGCTCAAGATGCGCCATTGCCCACTGTGGAAACCATGCCTGGAGTTACTTGTTGGCAGAAAGCAGTGCCCATCGAAAAGATTGGACTGTATATTCCTGGCGGAACGGCGCCCCTGTTTTCAACCGTACTGATGCTGGCACTTCCTGCCAAAATCGCAGGTTGTCGTGAAATCGTTTTGTGTACACCTCCGAATGCGGATGGCAATGTGCATCCTGCCATTTTATATGCTGCAAAAGTTGCAGGAGTGAGCAAAGTCTTCAAGATCGGAGGAGTGCAAGCCATCGCCGCCATGGCTTACGGAACAGGATCCGTCCCTAAAGTTTACAAAATTTTCGGTCCAGGTAATCAATATGTAACTGCAGCCAAGCAACTTGTGAGCCTGCGCGACGTGGCCATCGATATGCCGGCAGGTCCTTCTGAAGTTGAAGTTCTGGCCGATGAAACTGCCATACCTGCCTTTGTCGCTTCGGATTTGTTGTCCCAGGCCGAACATGGCAAAGACAGTCAGGCCATTCTCATCACCACCTCTACTGAATTGGCCGATGCTGTTGAGAAAGAATTGCTCAAACAAATGGAATTGCTTCCGCGCAAGGATCTGGCAACCGTGTCAGTTGGCAACAGCAAAATCATTGTGGTCAAGGATATGGAAGAAGCTATTGAAGCCACCAACGAATACGCACCGGAACACCTGATAATTGCAACCAAAGACTATAGGGAGATTTCAGAAAAGATCATCAATGCCGGTTCCATCTTTTTAGGAAACCTTACCCCTGAAAGTGCTGGAGACTACGCCTCAGGTACTAACCACACATTGCCCACCAATGGCTATGCCAAGATGTACAGCGGTGTGAATCTCGACAGTTTCCGCAAAAAAATCACGTATCAGGAAATAACTCCAGAAGGTCTTCGAAATATTGGACCTGCCATCGAAATCATGGCTGAAACCGAGTCTCTGACGGCACATAAGAATGCTGTGACACTGCGGATGAAGGAACTTTATTAAAAGTATGATCATGAAACTGAACGAACTCGTACGCCCCAACATCTTTAAAATGAAGCCCTATTCATGCGCCCGTGATGAATTTCAAGGGGCAGCCTCGGCTTACCTCGATGCCAATGAAAATCCGCTGAATGCCCCCTGGAACCGCTATCCGGATCCATTGCAGAAGGCCCTCAAGGAAAAGGTGGCGGCAATAAAGGGCGTCCGAACCGAACAATTGTTTTTTGGCAATGGCAGCGATGAACCCATTGACCTGATTGTCCGCATTTTCTGTGAGCCAGGAGTGGACAATATCGTGGCCATGGATCCGAGTTACGGCATGTATCAGGTTTGCGCCGACATCAACAATGTCGAGTACCGCAAAGTCCTTCTGAACGAAGACTTTACGCTGGATGCCAACAAGCTTCTTGCTGCGACGGATCCCCAAACAAAAGTCATATTCCTTTGTTCACCAAACAATCCAACTGGAAATGATTTGAAAATCAGTGAGATAAATCGAATTATCGACTCCTTTCACGGCATTGTTGTAGTAGACGAAGCATACATCGATTTCTCCGCCAGAGAGAGCTTTTTAATGACCTTGGACAGCCATCCGAATCTGATTATTCTGCAAACATTCTCCAAAGCCTGGGGTATGGCGGCAGTCCGTCTGGGCATGGCCTTCGCTTCTCCTGAAATCATTCATTACTTGAACAAGGTGAAATACCCATATAATATAAACCTGCTCACTCAGAACTTCGTTTCTGCCGAATTGGCTGAGTTGGAACGCAAAAATGACTGGGTAGATCTGATTTTACAACAGCGGACAGATCTCCAAGCTGCTTTGGAGAAACTACCTGTAGTTCAACATATTTACCCAACCGATGCTAATTTCATTTTAGTAAAAGTTACCGATGCCAATTCTATCTATCGTTATCTGGTGGACGAAAAAATCATCGTCCGCAACCGCAACACTGTTTCCCTCTGTTTGGGTTGCCTGCGCATTACCGTAGGTTTACCTAAAGAAAATGAGTTACTTATCAACGCTTTGAAAAAACTGAATGCATGAAAACACAACAACCTATCCTTTTCATAGACCGGGACGGTTCACTCGTTCTGGAACCTCCCGTTGACTTTCAATTGGACAGCTTGGAAAAACTGGAATTTTATCCAGGTGTTTTCCGAAACCTATCCTTTATACGCGAAAAGCTGGACTTTCTCTTTGTCATGGTAACCAATCAGGATGGTTTGGGAACAGATTCCTTTCCCGAAAGTACCTTTTGGCCGGCACACAATAAAGTAATACAAGCATTCGAAAACGAGGGTGTCACCTTTGATGCCATCCATATTGACCGCTCCATGCCTGCTGATGATGCTCCAACCCGCAAACCACGCACCGGCATGCTTGATAAGTATTTCTCTGAAGAATACGACATGGAAGGATCCTTTGTGATCGGAGACCGTATGACGGATGTTGAACTAGCGAAGAATCTTGGTTGCAAAGCCATATTGCTTCAAAAGGACAATGACGAAACGGCCATTAATTTGAGTTCCAAAGGCTTGAGCGGTGTTTGTGCCCTCATTACACCGAATTGGAACGAAGTTTCGACCTTCCTTTTTGCCGGAGAACGTACTGCTGTGGTTGCCCGCAAAACCCATGAAACAGACATTTATGTGGAACTCAATTTGGATGGTAACGGTAAAACCGACATTTCCACCGGTTTGGGTTTCTTTGACCACATGTTGGACCAAATCGGCAAACACGCTGGCATTGACTTGACCATCAAAACGGTAGGCGATCTGCACGTTGATGAGCACCACACCATTGAAGATACGGCTATTGCTCTTGGCGAAGCTTTACAAAAAGCACTTGGAGACAAGCGCGGTGTGGAACGATATGGTTTCTGCCTACCGATGGACGATTGCCTTTGTAGTGTCGCGCTGGATTTTGGCGGCCGCCCCTGGATTGTTTGGGATTGTACCTTTCAACGTGAAAGAGTAGGGGATGTGCCCACTGAACTCTTTTTCCATTTCTTCAAATCCATGAGCGATTCCGCTCGTATGAACTTGAATGTCAAAGCTGAAGGGGAAAATGAACACCACAAGATCGAAGGTATCTTCAAGGCGTTTGCCCGATCCATTAAAATGGCCATCAGGCGCGATGTTTATAAGTATGAGCTTCCAACAACCAAAGGGTTGTTGTAAGGTTTTAAAACATGGCGATCGTGTTGTATACGGGTTGATTGTAACTTGCAGTACTGTCAAAAGTAATTTCCAGTGTCGTGTTTTCGGTAAGTAGGGGTAATGTCAGTTTGTTACTTTCCAGTTGATTCATAATATCCTCACCATTTAAGACAATAGACGACACACGAATAATATCACCTGTTTTGATGATGCATGTAATGGTTCCGTCCCCATTTACTTTTTGTTTGATGCTGCCATTTTCAGCCTGAATTGTCAAGCAAACCTGTGTTTTTTTGCCTGCAACCTTGGTTTGTGTTTTTGCATCAACAAATACGCTGAAAACCAAAAGAATAAATAAAAGAATTAAATTCCTTTTCATTGCCCTTGAAAATTAGTGACTGACCTAAAATGAGTTCCTAAAAAGCTGATAATCTGTAAGATATAAATTCTGCGAAACTGAGTGATTTCTGTACGAAATAAATGGTAATTCCTTAGTAAATGTAACTTGTTACCTATTTTTTGTTTGTAAGGATTTTCTTTTTTTCTTGTAAGTCAATCGGTAAATTTGAATAGGAATAGTTAATTTAAGTGCTAAACAAACTGGTATCAATAAAAAAACTTCCAAAAGAAATAATCGCTAAAATCCATTTTTTTAATCTGTCCTGAGAAAACGTGTAATTATAATTAATGGGAGATGATTACAGACCCCATTTTTTTTGAATTTATTTTTCCGGTTTGGTTGATTTAACGATACAAATACACGGCTATTTTTGGACCTTAAATCAAAACAACCAATACAGAATGGAAACAAAGGGGTACAAAACAAGGATACAAAAAGGATGCAAACAATTTGAAATTGTATATCAAACTCAATATACCACCTTGATTGAATGAGACTTTGACTTACTTTCGATAGTAACAAGGAAATTTCCTCCACCGAACAAGGGTACCGATTCTCCAGATATACATTAAGCACTCCGGCACTTACCCAGACGTTGGGACGACAGGGTAGGGCTAAACATCCCTTTCAAATTCAATACCCAGGTTGTGAGGTACGTGAATTGGCTACCTGTACCACGGGCTGTGTGCCGATAATTTTGGGTATAAATGAATGTCAGTACAGTTATTTATCCTAAGTAAAAACTCAACAAAAAAAGAATAAGATGCATAAAACCAACGTATATTTGTAGTAGAAAGCTACACTTTAAACAACGTTTTGGCTGTCTAAAGATTGATGGCAACTATTTAAAACTGCCTACCAATGAAAAAAAAGACCTTCAAATCAGTATTCGGGCTACAGAAAGGTGTTGCGTTTTTGGCATTCCTACTTTTTATTGGTTGGATACCTGCCGTATCTGCCGAAAGGATTGAAATGAATGCTGACTCTTTAGTATACATCACCTGTAAAGGGTTGGTAACAGATGCTACCAACAATTTGCCCCTGTCTTATGCTTCCGTCATGGTGGAAGGTACCAATTTGGCCATTGTCACCAACGCGGATGGAGAATTCTCGCTGAAAGTTCCACAGCGCCTGAAAAACAACTACCTTTTGGTAACATACATCGGATTCCAAAATGAACGGATACAGGTTGCCGCTTTTGGGAACGAGGTTCGACGCATTTCCATGAAAATTGCTGAAGTCGGACTATCGGAGGTAAAAATCATTTTCAAGGATGCTGAAGAGCTTATGCGTACCGTTTTTGACCTCAAAAAGGATAACTATGTGACTGAACCGACTCTTATGACTGCTTTTTACCGGGAGACCATTAAATTACGCAAGTCATACGTGTCGCTGCTTGAAGCCGTTGTCGATGTTTATAAATATCCTGTTACTTCTGTTCGGGACGATTTGGCCTCCTTGTATAAAGTTCGCAAAAAGACAGACTACACTAAAGTAGATACACTGGTACTCAAACTGGCTGGTGGTCCCTACAACACATTATACCTGGATGTGATGAAGAATCTGGATTATACTTTTACTCATCAGATGTTCAACAACTTTGACTTTAAATCCTTTCCAACCACCATGGTGGACAACCATCCGGTCTATGTGGTTGATTTCAAACAGAAGCCCTACGTGGAAGACCCCTTGTTCTATGGTAAATTGTACATCGATGCCGTGAATCTGGCCATGTTCAATGCCACTTTCGACATGAATCTGGAAGATGTGGAGCAAGCGACTTCCCTCTTTGTACTAAGCAAACCTGAGGCTGCCGATGTCGAAGTGACCAAAGCTCATTATCAGGTCAGTTACCTGCTCCGCGACGGTAAGTGGTACATGTCATACGGCCGGGCGGAAATGAATTTTAAAGTAAATTGGAAACGGAAACTCTTCAATACAACGTATGAAACTGTTTTTGAAATGGCAGTCACGGATTGGAAACCGGATACAGGAGGAAAATGGACCCGCGCACATGACAGATTAAAACTAAATACCGTTGTAGCCGATGAAGCAGAAGGATTCTCGGATGTTGATTTCTGGGGTTCGGAAAACATAATTGAACCGGACAAATCCATCGAAATAGCTATCATTAAGATCCAGAAGAAACTGAAAGATAGGTAATTAAAACAATACTTATGAGAAATGCCCTTTTATTCGGTTTTGTTTTTGCACTACTTTTAAGTGTATGAAAGGAAGAAAGAAGACTTGCCATTGAAGTTGCGTATGGTGGAGGAACCTACACGCTGATCGGTAAACATTATACGGAAAATGCAGTATATCAATATTCCAAAGCCTATTTGGATAATGAAATACGGATCCTGCTTGAAATTAAAGGTGATACGTTGATTCAGTGCTGGCCAGCAACGACCGATTGGAAACTTCCGGAAAGGTATTGCATGGAAAAATATGTTCGTTTGAGGTAGTCAATAGGTTTTCATATAGTTTATAGGTACCTCTGCCGGAGTCTGATGCTGATTTGGACTACGGATAGAGGTTTTTTCTTGTCATTCATGAAAATCGATTGTCGTTTTTTCACTATATTTGAATTCCGGGTGCGCAGCCCCGCTGCTTGTAAAGTGTAAACAATGAAAGTTGATATCATAGGAGATATACATGGTCATGCCGATAAACTGGAGGCCTTGCTTCAAAAGTTGGGATATGCCCTTCAGGATGGCATATATGCGCATCCAGATCGGAAAGTTTTGTTCTTGGGCGATTATATCGACCGCGGACCCCGAATTCGTGTAGTGCTAGAGATTGTACGGAGCATGGTGGAAGCCGGTTCAGCTACGGCATTGATGGGGAATCATGAATACAATGCGCTTTGTTTCCATTTTCAGGAATCGGAAGGCGGGCATTTGCGGAAACATCTTATTAAGAATATTGTTCAGCACTATGAAACCCTGAGGCAGTTTCAGAATGAGCAGGAGGTCTACGAAGAATATCTGGAGTGGTTCAAGACGCTGCCTTTGCTGTTGGAATCAGAAAGGTTCAGGGCTGTCCATGCTTGCTGGGATGCCAACCACATCCAATACCTGAAGGAGCATTTGATGGACGACAGGTTGACGGATGATTTGATTTACAAATCGGTCTGTATGGGGACACCGTTGTATAGGGCTGTGAACAATTCGTTGAAAGGCAGAGAAATACAAATTCCGAATGGACTTACTTTTACCGATAAAGATGGAACCAAGAGGACGCAGATTCGCATCAAATGGTGGGAAAATCCGCTTACGACTACCTGCAAAGAGCTGAGTGTGGAGACGTTGCCCAATTTACCCGATGTATTGATGGAACGTTCCATGCTCCGAACTACGAATTATTACAAACCAGACGAAAAACCCGTTTTCTTCGGCCACTATTGGCTGAAAGGAGAGCCATCCCTTTACCGTGACAATGTTTGCTGTTTGGATTACAGTGTGGCCAGGCACGGTCACCTGGTTGCTTACCGTTTTGACGGTGAATCTGTATTATGTGCTGATAAATTAGTTTTCGTCTGAAAAATGTTTCAATGAAGCATTTTTTCAGAAAACATTTCAGGAATTGCCGGATGAAAGTGAAAACGGCCTTTAATTAAAAATCAAAGTTGATTTTCGTCAATTTCTCTGAGGCAGCCCAAAGCACCTTGGCTAATGCTTCATTGTGTGAAGTGGGTGTGGAACTGACGTGTACCGGATAACCTCTGAAACCGCCCAAACCTTTGGGACCTACATATTCAGAACCCTTGAGATTCAGTTCTGTTGCAGCCCGTAGAATGGGCAAGGAGCCCAGTTCCACCCGTTGTGTGACCAATTTTGTGACCGAACCGAAGCCTGAAGTCATAAACAAGTTGGTATTTGTTACCCCTGGATGGGCAGCGTTGGCAATAACATCCAAACCGTGTTTTTTTAGCTGACGATCCAATTCATAGGTGAACAGTAGGTTGGCAAGTTTGCTTTGTGAATAGGCTTTGGTACGGCTATAAGATTTTTCCCAGTTCAGGTCTTGCAGGTCAATTTTGTTGAGCATGGTGTGGGCAATGCTGCTTTGGGTTGTTACTCGGGAACCTGGCGTGGCTTTAAGGATATCCAACAGCAATGCTGTCAACGCAAAGTGACCCAAGTGATTGGTGCCAAACTGAAGCTCAAAATTTTGCATCGTCACTTCCCTGGAAGCAGGATACATCACGCCGGCGTTATTAATAAGTATGTCCAATTTCGAGTATTTCGCATGAAAGGCAATCGAAAAGGCTCGAACAGAATCCAGGTCTGCCAAATCAAGAATCATCCAACTTACTTTTGCGCTAGGGTTTTGGCTTTTAAGTGATTCCACAGCAGCTGTTCCTTTCTCTGCTGAACGGGCAGTCAAAATCACTTCGGCATTTTTAAGACTCAATACTCTGGCTGCTTCTAGCCCGATACCACTGTTTCCACCAGTTATCAAAATCGTTTTACCGGATTGGTCGGCAATGTTCTCTATGGTCCAGTTTATGGTTGACACGGCATTCGATTTAATTGATGGATGTATCCCGTTGAAAATCATAAAATGTTTTACGCATGATGTCAGCCAGCTTAAGCTGATAGTTGATGTAAGCACTCAAGTGTGAATTATAGGCCGTATTCAACCGTTCACGTTCGAGAGCAAGAGCCTGACTGTCAATGTTTCCATCTGAAAAACGTTGACGGGTAATTTCAAAGCTTTTCTCGGCGACCAAGACGTTTTTCTCCAGTAATTGAAGCCTTTTCAGACTGCTGTTTAGTTCCTCCACTACATTCAGAATTTCACTTTCGATGTTGCGTTTCGTCTCTTCTTGGTTATACAGATTTTGTTGAAGTCTGGCCTTTTGTACATTTACTCTGGCTCGATTATCACCCCAATCCAGAATAGGAATCGTGACATTTAATCCGACTACATAATTCGGTTTACGATTCATAAAGTCCTTTAAGGAATTATTGATGGAACTATTCATATCACCAGAAAGCGGTTGTGCATTAACACCAGTCTTTTGCAAATAGGCATTCAAGCTACCCTTTACCATTCCTGCTGCCTTCTGTTGTTTAATACCTAACTTGGTACGTTCAATTTGAATTTCCCGTTCACGAATCTCCAATCTGTTTTCCATGGCCAACTTGACGGCTCTTTGAGGGTCCACAATGACTACCTTATAGGTCAATTCATTGCTTAGGGCAACACTGTCTGTCAACTCAAGCCCAATGACCTCCTTGAACTTATTCATGGCAGAACTTTGATTAACCATCGCCAGATCAAAATTGTTCTTTGCTTCCGCCAAGTCAACCTCCATCTGTAATGCATCCACTTCTTTTATAAGTCCTGCATCGAATTTATTTTTTGCAATAGTATATGCCTCTTGCTGTCTTTCCAGATTCATACGTGACAATTCTTTACTCTTTTGTATGGCGATCATGCTGAAGAAAGCATCCGTAACATTATAGATCAGATTGAGTTCCTCTCTTTTCATGCTTTTCTGGGATTGCTCATAAGACAACATAGCCTCTTTGTAGGCTGACTTAATTTCGTTATAGCCAAATAGGGAATTGATGGGTTGAGTCAATCGTAATGAAGTGTTCATGTCTGTTGAGCGAATATTATTATAATAGTCGTCCACATTGTTGAATCTTGATACAATTGAAATGTTACCATCGGTAGGAAGTGGTTGTTTAATGACCAATTGGCCATTATAACCCAATTCATTAACCTGATAATAATGACTGCCGGTCGTATCTTTGAATACCCCTACTGATTGTTCGAAATTCGGGGTTTCCAGGCTAAGGTCAATGTGTGTCTTAAAATTACTTACTGCCGATTTTAATCCATATTCAGCAATTTTTAAGTCCTGTCTCAAACGCAACATATCAAAGCTTTTTTCTTTGGCAATTTCAATGCTTTTTTCCAGATCCAATTGATACGTTGCTGCAAATAGGGCAGGGTACCAGCTGATTAATGCCAGGGCGAAAACGATCATCTTTTTCATTGTATGTCTTTGGTCTTAAGATTTGCTTTGTCAGAATGAATGAGTCCATCTTTGATGAAAATAGTGCGGTGAGCATGATTTGCAATTTCCTGCTCGTGCGTGATCAGAATAATGGTATTGCCTTCCTGATGCAGCTTGTTGAACAGTTCCATGATTTCGTCACCTGTTTTTGAATCCAGCGCACCGGTCGGTTCATCGGCCAAAAGGATGCCTGGATTAGTTACCAAGGCCCTGGCTATGGCCACACGTTGCCGTTGACCGCCGCTCAGTTCGCTGGGTTTGTGATTGATTCGGTCACCCAAACCGACTCTGTCCATTGCTTTAAGAGCACGTTCCCTGCGTTCCGCCTTATGAATTCCTGCATAGATTAAAGGCAGTTCTACATTGTGTATGGAACTCATACGAGCGAGTAAGTTGAAATTCTGAAAAACAAAACCGATTTCCTTATTGCGCATCACCGAAAGCGTATCGTCGTCCAAACTACTGACGTCCACATCTCTAAACAAAAAATTACCACTGGTAGGAGTATCCAGACATCCGATAATATTCATCAGAGTTGATTTTCCAGAGCCTGAAGGCCCCATAATAGCTACATATTCATTCTGTTCGATCTTCAGGTCGATGGTTTTCAAGGCGTCGACCACCACATCGTCCATGACGTATTTCTTGGAGAGATTTCGTATTTCAATCAACATGGGTCGTTCGTTTTATTCGTAGCGGATGGAATCGATGGGTTTCAGGTTGGCAGCGTTTTTGGCTGGCAAGTAGCCGAAGCTGATGCCAACCAATACTGAGAACCCAAAAGCAATGAACACGGAGTAGGGCCTAATAAAAGTGGTGACGTCCGTAAACAGCGATATGGTGAGAGATAGGCTAACGCCCAGTATGACCCCGATAATACCTCCAGTGATGCTGATAGCCACGGCCTCCGTGACAAACTGACTCATGATATCGGACTTCTTGGCACCAATGGCTCTTCGGATACCGATTTCACGGGTTCGTTCCATAACCGTTGCCAGCATGATGTTCATGATGCCGATACCACCCACCACCAGCGAAATGGCAGCGATGGCGCCCAGCAGGAAATTATAGATTTGTCTTTCTTTTTCTTCCTGTTTCAGCAGTTCGTATGGAATAACCAGCGAATAGTCCACATTGTTGAAATGGTGACGAATCAGGATACCACGAATCAGATCGGCAATTTCCATGAGTTTTTCTGAGCTTTCCACTTGGACGGTAATCTGCTGAACCTGACTTGCCAGGACATTCTCTTGTGAGAAGCGATTTAAAAAAGTGGTCAGAGGCACATATATATCGGTGTTCAGGTCTCGGGATGCCAGTTCGCCCACTGTTTCGGTAAACACCGCCTTGGATTTCAGAACACCAATCACTTCCAACCACTGATCGTCCACCTTGACCATTTTTCCGACAGCATTCTGTTGTTGAAACAAGGTTTTGGCTACACCTGCTCCCAATACACAGACCTTCAGATTCCGTTTGTAATGGTCCTCATTAATGAAAACACCCTTGTCCGTCTGGAAATTAAGCATTTTGATATAATCAGGCGTGATGCCGATGATGGTGGATTTGGACGATTTGTCGGTGTATTTGACGTCCGTATTGATTTCAGCCTGCGGAGCGACGCGCTTCACACCGGGTACAACCTCCTTGATTACCTGTGCATCGGTGATGGACAATCCTTGTGAGAATTTTGCTCGAACTTCTTCCAATTCCTGGTCCGTAAATTGCTTATCACGGATAATGATGTTGTTCACACCCAAATCTTGGTATTTGGCAATGGCTTGCCGTTTGGCGCCTTCACCAATGGAAAGCATGGAAATGACCGATGCTACCCCGAAAATAATTCCCAACATGGTCAGGAACGAGCGGAACTTGTGATCGGTCAGACCTGCCAGGGCGACCCGTATGTTTTCTTCGTATTGCATATTTTTAATCTTTCTGGGCTTTAGTCTTTCTGGGTTTCTTGGACGGGAACCAAACGCTGACCCTTCTTGAAATCACCATAAATGACGATTTGGGTATTGTTGGACGGACCAATCTTGACATTGACCGGTATATAGCCGTTTCCTTTTTTCAGATATACGCAATGGCCGGTATTCGTGGTGTCGATGCAGTTCAGGGGTACGTAAACGACGTTTTTCAACTCTTTGCAAAAGAATTCGCAGCTGACGGTCATCCCAGGTTTCAGACGTTCATCTTCTTCGAAAATCTTAACTTCCACATCAAAAACTTTTTGTTTGGATTTCTCCTCTTTTCGGTAACAAAGTTTTTCAATGAGTGTGACCTCTCCCTTAAAAGAAACATCCGGCAAAGCATCCAGCCGAACGATCACTTTTTGTCCAACGTTGATTTTCTGATAATCGAATTCGTTGATCTGTGTTTCCACTTTCATGCTGGATAAGTTGGGCACATTGCCCATGTTGGCACCTTGGTAGATTTGATCACCGATTTTCAACATGGTTCTGTTTCTTCTGTTCCTGGCAATTTGGAAAATACCGGGAATCGGAGTGCGAATGGTCAGTCTGGGTAAGACATCATTGGCGCTTTTGATGTTTTTCTTCATTTGATTGATCCGAATTTTCTGGATAATCAGGTCGTTCTTCTCCACGATTTTGTTAAAATCAATGGAACGCTTAATTTTCTCAAGTCGGATTTCTTCTTGTTTGAATTCCAGTTCTTTGGCTTTACGAATTTGACTGGATTCAAACCGAGTGTATTCCATTTCCAATTTCTTGAGGTTGAAAGAGGCTAATCCGTTTTTCAAATTCGTGTCCAATTCGGAACGTCTGTTGCTTTGATTCACTAACAATTTGTCCATATTGGCTTCTTCTGTTTCCAACTGACCTTCCAATTCTATAATAACTTTTTTCACTGCGGATGGGTCAAGCTGAATGACGGAGTCCCCGGCTTTCACTTCAGAGCCATGATCCAACAATCCTATAATTTTCATTTCATACCAATAATCGCCATAACGGGGCATTACAAATGCCTTGGTTTCGATAGCTGCCAACTCTCCACTTTCTATGACCGTTTGATTGAAAGTGCCTCTCTGAATCTTGTAACTGTCGAATGGGTTGCCTGAGCATGATGCAAGCATTGAAAGGATACCCATCCCCAACAATCCCCAACCTGTTAGTTTCCGCTTCATTTTGCTTTTTCTTTTGGGGTTTGTTTGGAATCTTTGCTTCCTTTGGTTTTTGCTTCCTTTACGGCAAACGGATCTGCCATGGCTACGACATCTCCTGCCTTCAGCCCTTTAGTGATGACTATGTGGTCGGTATTGGTAACACCGGTTTCGACGATTACTTTTTCAAAGCCTTTTTTTGTTTTTACATAAACGTAGTCTTCCACACCATTGGTCTGAACACCATCAATCGGAATAAAAACCACATTGTCAATTTTGCGTACCAGTAATCGACAGCTAACAGAAAGGCCAGGCAACAACTTTTTACTGCCATCTTTGATCAGGATGTCAACTGGGAAAACCTTAATCTTGGAGGACCCATCCTTATTGACGGCAAGATTGGCAACAGTCATTACTTCACCGATATAAACGCTGTCAGAAAAAGCATCGGGTTTGATTTCCACTTTAAGACCTTTGGTGACTTTGGATATATCCACTTCGTTGATTTGAACGGTAGCCTTCAATTTGTTCAGGTTGGGCAGTTGAATGAGTGGCTGACCTGACCAACATTGGTCACCAACCTGAAATTTGGCATCGCTGCTATAATTTCGGTTAATAATGGCTATACCTGGAGCAGGGGATGCAAGAAAAAGATTACTAAGAGTTACATTTGCTTCTTTCAGTCTGGATTTGTCCTGTTCAATGGAAAGCATCTTTTGTTTAACATCTTCAGTTTGAATTTTGATCTGATTTGCAATCTGTTCCTTGGCACGAGCCAGTGCGATATTCGCCTGATCCAACCTAAGCTGGATTTCCTTTCGTTTGATATTGGCTTCGTAGGTGGCCGATTCAAACTGAATTTTTGAAATTTCCTGCGAAAGACGCGTGATTTCATAATCGGCCCGTTGTTCTTCCAAGTCCGATTGTTGCTGTGCTTTCATTTTTTCCAGTTCGGCGTAACTCATTTCTAGCCTTCCTTCTGCTTCTACGATGGCCTTCTTCACTTCGGTCGGATCGAAAACCAGAAGCGTATCACCTTCTTCCACTTCTTTGCCGTCTTTGACAATCTGGGTGATTTTCATATTATCGTACCTCCAGGAGATGTCGGGTGATGAAACATTGATGGACTGTATGGCCTGAATTTCACCCGTTTCGATGACGTCTAGATAAAAAGTTCCTTTAACCGCCTTGCTGACAGGTACTTCCACCATTTCTTTTTTGTTGCAGGATAACAACAAAACAAAGGTGCATACGAGCAATGTAATTTTTCTCATGTTTTGATTTCAGCTATATGGATTTGGTTTTCTGAGTTTTGGTTGAAGTCTTGGCAGGAAGCTTTGTGACCTTTTTGCATTTAACGACGGAATCAGGCAGCAAAGTGGTCAGTTTTATGGATGACGAAGATGGTTTTATCATGGAAAGTCGTTCTTTTCCGGTAAGACCTTTTACAATGACGGCCATTTTGGGTGATGAAGGACCTATTTTAACCTGGCGTTTTTCAAAGCCTTTCTCTTGTTTGACATAGACGATTTTCATGGAATCCTCCTCGAAGAGGGCGATCTGTGGTACGACAATGGTATCCTTGACCCGTTGCAATATGATGTTGCAAGTGACGGACAATCCCGGAGTAGGCAAAACCTTATAAGTTTCTATGGATGCTTCAACTTCAAAGAATTTAACCTTGGATCTTCTAGAAAGGGGTTGACCAATAGGTGCCTTGCTTAAAATCTTTCCTATGGCAGTGTTTCCTGGCATCGCATCGAAGGAATATTCGACACGATCATTAATAGCCATGCGTTTATAGCTTGCCTCTGAGGCGAGTATCTTCACTTTCATTTCTGTCATGTCGGGTATGATTATTAAGGGCATGCCGGAATATACGGTTTCACCTTCCTGAACTTTTTTGCCCGTTTCCCATGAAATGGCCCGCATCGCCAATCCGGATTGTGTTGCTTTGATGGTCATCGTTTCGATGATATCCATAATGCTTTTTTTTCGGTTTTCTTTGCTTTGTATCTGAAGCTCCATGCGTCTGATCTGGGACTTATTGATGATGTCCAACGCCTTGAGTTTCTTCATCAGTTTGTTTTTCTCGATTGCGGCTTTTTGAAGTTCCAGCTCCTTCACGCGCCTTTGTGTAGGTGAGGCGTAAATCAGTTGAAGAGAGTCCAGATTGGCAATGGTTGTCTGCACAGCATTTGTTTTAACCTGCGCATCCAGTTGGGCATAACGCATGTCAAGGTTGGCCATGGTTTTAGTCATATTGGCCATTGAATTTTCCACATCCAACGTTAGTTGATCGATCACAGTTTGTGCTTCTCTGTTTTCCATCTGACAGACAAGATCACCGGCATTTACATAAGTGCCGTCCTCAATGAGGTAAACAATTTTACCTTGCAGCTGCTGCGGGCAGGACATGGTGACTGAACGTACGGCATCTACAGTACCTTCCACAGACAGGATGTCTTCAAAATTGGTATGGTTTAAATGATTGATCAGAATTTCCTTCTTTTCCGGGCTTTTGCAGGAAGCTAGAATCAAACTACAAAATAGGAGGGCAAAGAGCAAAAAAGTTTTGTTCATGTCAGAAATTCGGGCAGTCGGCAAGGTGAATATATGGTATTAGAAAATCATAACCCAATGGTATGAACAAATAATAAACGAAAGGTTTAAAACATTAGTGTACAAACTTACGTTTTTTCCTGTATTATAGGAAAAACAACAAAAACTTTAACTTAAATTGAGATACGTAAAGGTTTTTTAGGCGCGGTTGAAATACACATCAAGGACAGTGTACCTTTTTCGTGTCTTAATGGCAAGCGGCAACAAGTCGAAGAATTCCAACTCCGTGAAGCGAATATGTTCTTCGAATGCCTGAAGCAAACCAATTTTCTCGAAATAGCGGTTTAGTTTTTCAAATTCACGCTGATCCTTGCGAACATGTTTTTCGACCATTAATTGGGCCCAGGAAACCTGCAGCCCATGCAAAGTGGATTTTTCTGGGTAGTATTCGTCTATGGCATGGCTGATAAGATGTTCGGAACCACTTGCAGGCCTGGAAGATTGGGATAGATTCATGGACAAACCTGAAAGTATGAGCCCGATGGAGAGTTTTTCAATGAATTCGTCTGTGAAAATATCATTTCGTTCGAACTGCAAGATGCCGTCCACGCAGGATTTCGACAGGTACATGGAGAAATTGTCTATTTTTTCACCCACCGCCTCGATGCCAAGTTTACAATCCTTAACGGCACTCAGGTTGGAAATAAGGTCACCGACGCCTGCAATCAAGAATAATTCGGGAGATTGCTTGACAATATCGGTGTCCACAATGATTCCGATGGGGGATTTCACACCATGACTTTTTTTCACCCCATTTACGGTTAGGCGGGCAATGGGCGAATAAATGGCATCGTTGGTGAGGGTGGAAGGCATGCTGATGAACTGATTCTGATGCTTGGTGGCGTACATCTTGACAAAGTCGATGACACTGCCGCCACCGAAGGCAATGAACAAGGCATCGTTGAAACATTCTTCGTAAACAACTTTATCGATTTCTTCAAAATTTCCGCCCTCGATAATGACCACCCGATAGAAGGATTGTTCGTTGATAAAGTCATGGAACAGGACAGTCAGCTCTTTCTGAGTGAACAGAATCAGTTTTTCAAAATACAAATGATTCTTGTTCAGCAAGGCACCCAGGTCTTGGGCCTTGTTTTTTCCGATCTCAACGATCGCAGGTAAGCTGACGTCTCTGTAAAACATTTCAGGGGTGTTTGATGCGATTGATTAGGTCAGATGTGCTGATTCCATTGGTATAAGGCAGAAACTTAAGTTCAACATTATGCTCTTTCACAAATTCCGGAGTAACCCTGATTTGTTGCAGATAGGAATCACCTTTCCAGTCATCCCCATGAACAATAATGTTGATTCCGTGTTTGATGATGTGCTCCTTATTGTCAAATTCGCGAATGATGAAAGCTTCATCAACATACCTACAGGATTGGACAACTTCCAGTCGTTCTTCCTCATTCAAATAGGGTCTGCGTTTGTATTGAGCCACCATATCATCACCGTTAATGGCTACAATAAGTTTGTCGCCCAGTGCTTTGGCTCGTTGAAGGAGGCGAACGTGTCCAGAATGGAACAGGTCGAACACACCAATGACATATACAATTTTCTGCATAAATAACAACAATCGATTTGGAGGTACAAAAGAACGGTTTTCTTCTGTAATTCGCAAGAACGTTCAGACTTTCTTCACACTCACGGCAGTCATGCCTTTGGGACCGCGTTCCACCTCGAAAGTGACCGCATCGCCTTCCACGACAGTTTGCAAAATGCCGCTGACATGTACAAAATATCGCTCGTCGCTACCGATTTCACGGATGAAACCAAATCCTTTGGAACTGTTGAAGAAATCGACCTTGCCATTGTGTATGGGATCGACATAGACATCTTCGCGTTTTTGAACGGAAACTTCAATATTCTCAGCCACGACTTTGAGTTTTCGGCTCGGATCCGGAGGTGTGCTGGTGATGTTGCCGTATTCATCGACATAAGCAATCATACTGTCGAAGTCGCTTGCACCGGGGTTGGATTTGCGTTCTTCAGTCTTTGCTGCTTTTTCCTGACGTTTTTGCAAACGTTTCTTTTCTTTCTCTTTCTTGTTGTAAGTTTCCTGCGATTTCGCCATTAATGATGGATGGGTTAGTTATAATTGTTAAAGATAGGCAGAATTGTTCAGAAATCGGTTTTTGAAACAGCAATTTTTTTTCCGATCAGTTTTTCGATGTCCTTGATGTAGTTTTTTTCCTCCTTATCACAAAAGGAATAGGCAACTCCTTTGGCACCTGCACGTCCGGTACGTCCGATACGATGCACGTATGTTTCGGGAATGTTGGGAATTTCATAATTGATGACACAGTCCAGGTTGCTGATGTCGATGCCGCGGGCGGCAATGTCTGTAGCAACCAAAACGCGAATCTGTTGTTCCTTGAAATTGTTTAGGGCACGTTGTCTGGCATTCTGAGATTTGTTGCCGTGAATGGCCTCTGATTTGATCTGTTGTCTGACTAAGGTTTTCACAACCTTGTCAGCGCCATGTTTGGTGCGTGTGAATACAAGGGCGGTCTGAATGTTCTTACTGTTCAGCAAATGAACCAACAGTGCATTTTTTTCCTCCTTTTCCACAAAATAAACGGATTGGTCCGTCAATTCCACGGTGGAAGAAACCGGTGTCACGGTCACTTTCTTCGGATGAACCAAAATGTTGCTGGCCAGTTTCACAATGCTGGAAGGCATCGTAGCTGAGAAAAACAACGATTGACGTTTGGCAGGGATGATTGCCAGTAATTTTTTGACATCATGGATGAAACCCATGTCCAACATGCGGTCGGCTTCGTCCAACACAAAAATCTGGATATCGCGCAGGCTTACAAAACCTTGGTGTTGCAGATCCAGCAAACGGCCTGGGGTGGCTATGAGAATATCTACGCCTCTGCGCAATGCAGCGACCTGAGGATTCTGGTTTACACCGCCCAAAAGGACCGTGTTGATCAAACCGCAATGGCGACCGTAAGCGTCAAAGCTTTCGCCAATCTGGATGGCCAGTTCGCGGGTAGGAGTGACAATGAGGCAACGGATCAAACGTTTCTTCTCGTTGACCGGAGTTTTGCTCAATAATTGAATGATGGGAATGGCGAATGCGGCGGTTTTACCGGTGCCGGTCTGTGCGCAGCCTAAAATGTCGTTGCCTTCTAGTACCAGAGGGATGGCTTGTTCCTGAATAGGTGTTGGTTGTGTGTAGCCTTCTTCCTGAAGGGCTTTCAAAATGGGTTTGGATATCTGTAGCGATTCGAAATTCATAAATAGGTAATTAATTAAAAAAAGCATGTTGCCGCCGTACGGACGTCAGCTTGAGGCTGGACAGTCTGTTCAGGCAGGATCCTTAGAAAATGAACGGTCAAGAGTGGATAGAACCGTGCAGGAATGTGCAACAGGTTTCAAAAACTCGGAAAACGAGTCCTTTTAAAAGAACCGGTGCAAAGATACGAAAAAAAACGCAGGTTCTAGGTGGACCTGCGTTTTAGTGTTATAAACGGAAGATGTCTTTAGCTGAATTTTTCAACCCAAGCAGCAAATGCCACCATGAAACTTGCTAAAAACTTTTTGGTTGATTCATCTGTTAATATACCATTGACATCAAATAAAGTATGAGCTGAACCAATAAAGGCTTCTGGTTGACCCATCGTAGGCATATTCAGGTAAGATAGCACCTGTCTTAAATGGTAGTTGGCACCGAAGCCACCCAGTCCGCCCGGGGAAACACTGATGATTCCACTGGGCTTACTGTCCCAAACACTCTGTCCCCAGGGACGTGAAGCCACATCCAGGGCATTTTTCAGAACCCCGGGAACAGAGCGGTTGTATTCAGGTGTGAAGAATAAAACGGCGTCAACCGATTTGATTTTTTCACGAAAAGCCGTCCATTCAGCAGTCGGTGTAGCATCCAGATCCTGATTATACAGTTGCAACGTACCGATTTCAAGTATTTCCAGTGATAACGAGGCCGGAGCCAATTCAATAATGGCTTTTGCCGTAAGCTTATTTAGAGAATTCTTTTGTAGGCTTCCTACAATAACTGCAACTTTTTTCATAATGGATGTTGTTTGATTGATATTTTTAGAAATTCACTAAATCGTCAGAAACTCTTCCTTAGCGGTACCGCAGAAGGCACAAGACGGATCAACCACGGCTGCATCGTACGTGTTTCCGCAAACTGGACAAACGACATAACCGACAGGTAGACTGGCTGTAGCCAACGAACTCAGCGCATCAAGTGCTTTCGTATAAAACTCTTTGTGCTTCTTTTCGGTTTCCATAGCCCAAGTGAAAGATTTGACGGCCTTGTCAACTTTTTCTGCCGTTGCAGCTTCCAGGAAGCCTGGATACATGGTCGTTGCTTCATAACCTTCACCATCGATGGCTGCCTGAAGATTTTCGGCTGTGGTTTTCACTTCAAATTCAGGTGTGAAGGCTTCCATCTTTTCTCCCAGCGATTCCAGCACTTTGGAGTGGTTGGCAGCATGGATGGATTCTGCCTTGGAGGCTGCTTCAAAGAGTTTGGCAATGGGTTCATAGCCTTCCAAGCGAGCTTTCTCGGCAAATGCCAGGTATTTGGCACTGGCAGTGGTTTCACCCTTAATGCCTGCCTTCAGGTTTTCGATTGTTTTGACGGGTTTTGGCTGGCTGCAACCGGTGAATGCCACCAGAGCAATGAGGGACAATAATAATACAACGTTCTTTTTCATTTTAATATTGAGTTTAATGAATGATTATAAAGGCATCATATAGGTGTAAACGAGCGTTCCGCCAAAGAAGCCTGTCGCACTAACTGCAATCATGGACAAAAAATAGACTAAAAAAAACAATTGTTTGGTTGTTTTATTCTCTTTGCCTTTTAGCAGTGGCAGACCACCTAGCAAGCAGGTTACTGAAAGTAAGCCGGTGGTGATGAAAGCCAGAAGCGCGTGTGTATTTTTAATCGAACCAGCTTCACCGGATAATTCTTCCGTAAAAAATACGCCAGCCAAGACAGCAGCCATGGCGGCCAAAGTACCAATTATCAACAAATAAAGACTAATTTTGTGCAAACAAGCTTCTTTTTTGAAAAACAGAGAAGCCAGTTCTGCCAAAAAACCAATGGTTACCAGTGCAATTGGAAAATGCACGATCATGGGATGCAGATGGGTCAGGGTGAACATAGGCTAAAATTTTTAGGGGGTTATTGAAACAAATATATGAAATAATGACCGCAATGTTTAAGGAGTCATTGTTTTTATTCGTAATTTCGTGTGCTAACTCGTTCACTACAAAATACGGTACCTAGATGAAGCGCAAATTCTTTTCATTCATACGTCCAAGTTTGACACTTCTGGATAACGGTAAATTTTTTCGCAAACCATTCTGTTGGTTATATGCAGTAATTGCTGTTTTCTCTTTGCTTACACCTTTCCTTTTGGTATTCAGTACAATATGGTGGAATAATGCCTATCAGAACAAGATTGATAGTGAGAAATTGTATCAGGAAGTGCTGTTGCCTAAATATCAGAAAATCAAGTATTCGAACGATACACTCCAACAGTCGGTCGATAAATATGGTCAGGAAATGAACAATGCAATCGATTGTCTGACCAAAGCCACCAAACAAGCGGATTATTATGGGGAATATGCTTCATACGGACCCGAATACCAACAAATATACACCAATGCATTGGACGTCAAACGTCAATGGGATGCCGCTTACAAAGATGCCACCGACCGTTGGGATGTCGCAAATGCGGAATTGGATTCTCTAAAGCCTAAGTATGAGAAAGTTAAGCTAATCTATCAAAAGGTTGATGCGGAATTCAATTCAGCAACGAATGAATTCCAGATTGTCGATCAGCTTGGAACCGTCTTCAAAAGGAATGAAATGAAAGGTGGAAACACCATCGTGGCGTTCCTCTTGTTTTCACTGATGTTATTGCTGCTCGGTGCATTGAATTTTCTGCTTTGGTGGAGCCGTTTGATGGACCTGAAAACCCTGATCAAAGTGCAGGATAAGTTTGTGGCAACGCCAGTAGCCTCCCATTTCATACAAACTTTAGGAGAATCGTTGGGACTAACCGTTTGTCTCTGGGGCTTTTTTACCGCATTGATTTACTTTACCTGCCAAATTACCATTGGTCAGTTTGGTTTGAATTTTACTGGTTTGGGTGTCATCAGCATTTTTCTGCCAATCCTAGTCGGTTTTATCATCATGTTCGTTTTCAGAATAATGGCTGAGCTTTTAAAAGCAGTCGTCGTAATAGCCAACGATTCGGGTGAGTGATTTGAAGTGCCTTTCGTATGAAAATTTTGATTACAGGTGCAAGCGGTTTTATAGGTAGTTTTTTGGTTGATGAAGCGCTGCATAAAGGCTGGGAAGTCTGGGCAGGCGTTCGGAAAACCAGTAGCAAAACGTATCTGACCAATTCCGACCTTCATTTCATTGATCTGGATTACGCCGATCCAATAGCATTATTGCAGCAAATAAATACGCATACTGCCGAACACGGCGCCTGGGACTACATCATTCACAATGCAGGTATTACAAAATGTACCGATAAGGCTGATTATAAACGCATAAATTACCTCTATACTGTATATTTCATCAATGCCCTACTGAAAAGTGGAAACAGGCCCCGCAAGTTTTTGTATATGAGCAGTATGGGAGCAGTAGGACCAGGGGATGAAAACTCAGGAATGCCATTGAATCGGACTGTCAAACCGAATCCGATTTCGGATTACGGCAGAAGCAAATTGCGATCGGAAGAATTCATCCGATCACGGTCGGATTTTCCCTGGATCATACTTCGTCCGACCGGTGTTTACGGTCCCAGGGAACGTGATTATTATGTTATGCTGAAAATGATCAATGCAGGTTTTGATATTTCAGTAGGACTTAAACAACAGCTACTTAATTTTATATATATCAAGGATTTGTCTCGGGTTTGTTTTGATGCACTTGAATCAACTTTGAATCAAAAAACATGGTTTGTGGCCGATGGTGACATCTATACTACCAAGGCCTTTTCCAACATGATTCAGGAAGTTCTCCAGAAAAAAAAGGTACTTTCCATCCAAATTCCATTATCCATTGTCAAAGGTGTTTCCATCATTTTCGGAGTGCTAAGCCGACTGACGGGCAAGCCATCACTTTTGAATCCCGACAAATACAGAGTCATGAAGCAGCGAAACTGGACCTGTGACATTTCGGAACTGGAGCACGATCTAAACTTTAAACCGGATTACAACCTTCGAAAAGGTATGGAAGAAACGATTGCTTGGTATAAAAAAAACGGTTGGCTATAATCTAACCAACCGTTCTAACTTAGTATTGAAGCTCCTATTCCAACGCTTCGTTATCATGCATTTTCCGCATAAACGTTACAAAGTCGTTCTTTTGGTCGGATTCCATCCAGTCCATACCACGACGCGGATGTTCGTTCAGGGCACCGGTCACCAGGTAGGGGATGTGATAACCCCAATCGATTTGCTTCTGCAATGGATGAATGTGGTCTTGGATGGCTTGTAACAAAGGCAACATGCGGTATTTAGGATTCTTCAGGAATGCAATTAGGATCTCACTGGGACAATTGCCGGCGCCACGGCCGAGACCGAGCAAGGTGGCATCCAGCATTGTACAACCTTCCATCAGCGCAGTGATGGTGTTTGAAACAGCCAGTTGCATGTTGTTATGCGCATGAATGCCAATTTCCTTTCCAGGCAAAGCATCTATGTATTTGCGAACCAAATGTTGAATGGATTCGCAATACATACTTCCAAAGCTGTCAACCGCATAAAATGTCTTAACACGAGATTTTGCGATGTCACGAAGGGCTTCATCCAGTTCCACTTCATTTACTTTGGAAACAGCCATCAAGTTGATACAAACTTCATAGCCTTTGTCCATGCAGTGGTGTGCCAATGCGATCGCTTTGTCCACCTGATGCACATAGCAAGCCACACGAATCATGTCCAGAACACTGTCTGATTTCATGGGGATATCGTTCAGGTCAATACGACCAATATCGGCCATGGCAGAGAGTTTCATAGGAGTATCGTTGTTTCCTACAATGCGGCGAAGATCTTTATCCTTACAGAATTTCCAGGGGCCAACCACCTTAGGGTCAAACGCCTTCTCACTGCTCAGATAACCGATTTCCATATAATCGATTCCAGCCTCCACATTGGCATCATATACACTGCGAACAAAGTCGTCGCTGAATTGCCAGTTGTTCATCAAACCACCGTCACGAACGGTACAGTCCATTACTTTGATATCTTCTTTATACATGGTGTTACGGTTAGTTGTTATTTCTCAACAGGAGTAGTTCCTCACTGATGTTTTGCTTTAGCAATCGGGTGTAAATATCTTCGAAGGTTTGTTTGTCCAGACCAACAGCGTTAGCCCATTCGGCCCTTTGTTTGATTACCAGTTCTTTACGTTCTATGGCAATGACACTTTCTTCGTCCGTTTTGAATTTTACGATTTCATGAACGTATTCGGATCGTAGGGCAAAAAGGCGTATGATTTCCTGATCAATCTGATCAATCTCGTTTCGGATTTCCTCCTTTCCAGTACATTCGGAGGGCAATTTGGTCAATTTCACTAAGCTGTCGTTTTATTCGAGTTCAAGCTGCGAAGCTACTAGTTTATAATGAAATATTCAAATTTTGTGTGGTTTTTGTAGTGAATAGGAGCTAAATGTTTGTATTTGACAGCATTTTAAAATCATGGGTGATTTGTGTTCCTTTCTGCAGAGAAATATCAAGTCTTAAATTTCCATAGACTAGGCAGGTTTTACCATCCTGTTTGGCTGAAACGACCACTTCTTGAAGTTCACCGTTTTTCCAAGTCATGGATACCTTTTGAGTGGTTGATCGGTTGGCAGATTTGGGGCCGTCGATTTCCCTAACTCCAACTGAACACGTTCAGAAAAGCACCTAAAATCGGTCAGGTGTTCATTTTTCAGTTCGGAAAAGGTTTTCCGGAAGGCATTGTTCAGTTGATTCAGTGCCAGTTTTTAAAGGGGTTACTTTTTTGGGCTTAACCGTGCAACAAAACCACCGTCTTTAGAAAGCATAAAAGACAACGTTCTCTTGGCATTTTCAGTTTGAAGGGTATGTTTCCAGGTCGCATTATTGCCAGCAACATCCTGGAATGATTCCATTTCATAGATATCTTCACCTAAAAAATTCAGTGATAGGCTAAAATTGCTACGCTCATTGGCATTAAGAACCCCGATGTACCAATCCTTACCTTTTCGACGAGCAATTACAGCGATTTCGCCAATTTCGCTGGCCGGTAAAACAATGGTTTGATCCCAGGTAACAGGGATATTTTTAAGGAAACTGGCTGCTTCACTGGCTATATAATCCTCTGGACGGCCGGAAAAACAAAACAGGGGAGAAGTGAACAGGACCCCCATGGCCAATTCATGGGTCAAGGTCGAGACTTTCAGTTTCTCTGGTCGAAAATCGGTCGGTGTATAATCGGCATGACCTTGTGTGAATCGGGTGAAAATCAGCGTAATATCATGAAATGCCGGTTGTTTTGCAGCTTCACGACCTCGTATTGCCTCCCTGGTCAGTTCGTTGGGCCAGGTCCGTTCGCGACCTGTGGGCTTGAGCGCTCCATGGAAATTGATCATCAGTTTTGCTTTGGCCGCATCCCGAAGGCAATCCTCGTACCAATTCACCCAAAACGGATCGGCCGGTTTCATGAAATCGATCTTTAATCCCACAATACCAATAGCTTTTGCCTTGGCGAAGTAATCGGCCCGTTGTTCAGCCGTGACCAATTCTTTGGAATGCGTCCATGCCCAGATCTGGACACCCTGGTTTTTTGCGTAATCGACCACTTCTTTCATACAAGCCCATTGGTCCAGTGAATCCTTTTTCCATCGAATCCAACCATCGTCGATGATGTAGTATTCAAAACCAACTTGTTTGGTCCAGTCCACCCATTGCTTCTGGTCTTCCAGCTTTGGACGACCGGTCACCATCCAATGCCATGTGCTTTTGCCTGGTTTGATCCAAGAGGCATTGGCCAGTTCTGAAGCGGGTGGTGGGCAAAGATTCTGGATGATGTCGGTATTGACCAACGCATTCAAATCATCAACTGTTATAAGTACCCGCCAAGGTGATTGAATTTGACCATCCCAGTTCCAACCTTTCAAACTATTGTGAAATAAGGCTTTGAACCTTGCACCATGCGTTGCTTCGAGGGCCATGTCGCTGTAATTGATCAGGTTGGCTTCGGTAATCCGGACATAGCCCAAATCCCCGGCCAACTGAAAAGTTGCTGTCGTCATGATGGGCATCGGGAGGACAACGGTGTCTGGATATGCAAAACGAAAAGGAGCCTCGTAATCGCGTTTGATGTTGCTCTGAAACCACATCTTGGAACCAACCGGGAGTTGCCAGGCCGACGATTCACCTTGTATGGTCCGTGAACCTTTTCCTGGAACCGTATAACGATAAGCTACCCCGTCGTTGAATACACGGACTTCCAGTGTCCAGACAGTTTTTGAAGCACCGCTTTCAACAGGAATCAGCGCTTCTTTACAGTTGTTGGTGGCAGTGGAATGCACTCCGACTGTAGGGTAATGTTCGTCAACCAACCGAAAGGTGGCTTTACCAAGCGATGCCTCTTCACCCAAATCCTTCGAATCAACAAGAATCCCGATGGGTGAAGGCAATAGTATGGTTTTTCCGTGTTTTTTCACTGAATAGCTCAGTTGGCCCGTTTTATCGGTCTGAAAAATGCCTTGAACAATAGCTCCTGGACTTGAAATTTTGTATGTTTTGGCTGAAATGCCTGAACTCGATAACAGCAGGAAAATCAAAAATAGCTTAAACGAATCATTCATATTGCGTTTGTTTTCAATGGTTCAACAATTTTTTAAAAACATTCATCACGTACAATGGATTCAAGGTTTGTATGTGAGGAGCAAAAATACAAAGAGTTTTCATATTACTTCCTGCAATTTTCAGCAATCGATTCTATGGTACATTAAAAGGTTATTTAGTCATTTTTTTTAATTTAAAAGTTTCAAATTTCACCCCTCCATTCGTATCTTTACCCCTGAATCATCATTTTGCTCCCTGAACAGTCACCGAAACCCCTTTCATTTGGTAGAGCGTCCGTTGACTCGTTCTTTTGCCGAAAAATTCAATCGTTAAAAAGTATGATATACAGTGTAATTACAGGTTCAGGATCGTACATTCCTTCCAAAAAAACCAAAAACGACGATTTTCTTGATCGAGATTTTTTTGAATCCAATGGGGTGAAAATCAATAAAACCAATCAAGAAATAATTGATAAATTTCAGGAAATAACCACCATAGAAGAACGGAGGCATGTGACGGAAGATCAAACAACTTCCGATCTGGCCTTTCTTGCCGCTCACGAAGCGTTGACTTCATCCGATACAGATCCCGAAACCCTTGATTACATCATCATGGCACACAATTTCGGCGAAATAAAACCCGGTAAGACCCATTCGGATTTTATACCTTGCCTGGCTGCACGTGTAAAGAACAAATTGAAAATACAGAATCCCAATACCGTTGCTTATGACATCGTTTTTGGTTGTCCAGGATGGTTGCAGGCTATGATTCAAGCGGATTATTACATCCGTTCAGGCGATGCAAAAAAAATACTGGTCATCGGTGCCGAAGTCTTGTCCAGAGTCAGCGATCCCCACGACAAGGACAGTATGTTGTATGCGGACGGAGCAGGAGCAACCTTGCTTGAAGCCAAAGAAAGTGAAACACCGATAGGTATTCTGGCACATAAAACCCGTTCCGATACCTTCTTACATTCTAAAATGTTGTACCTCGGCGAATCATTTAATCCCAACTACATAAAAAAGAACGATCTGTTTTTAAAAATGAACGGTCGCAGGCTTTATCAATATGCGTTGGATACCGTTCCATCTTCCATCAAAGCCTGTCTGGACAAAGTTCATATTCCTATTACAGATGTACGTAAAGTGCTTATTCATCAGGCAAACGGAAAAATGGATGAAGCAATCTTGAAAAGATTATTTGCCCTCTATGACCTCTCGGAAATTCCGGAAGACATCATGCCGATGACCATTGCGAAACTTGGAAATACATCTGTTGCAACCATTCCAACGTTGTACAATCTGATCGTGAAAGGGCGACTTAGCGGACATTCCATTAATAGTGGAGACACACTCGTATTTGCATCCGTGGGTGCTGGGATGAATATTAATGCTTTAGTGTATAGGGTATGACGGGAATTTTGTAAATTTGCTCAATTATGAGCGAATCCATCATCATCTCCAAGGGGGCTGAAAAAGCAATTGTTTACGAAGAATTGCAACCTCAAATACGTCATTTACTTCAAAACGAACCGGACTTGATTACCAATTTGGCAAACATCAGTGCCGTTCTCAAAGAAGTCTTCGGATTCTTTTGGGTTGGTTTTTATTGGGTTCAAGGGGAAGATCGGTTAAATCTTATAAAAATTAAAAAAGTAATATACCATGACCAAACTGGAAGCAATGGATGAACGCAGATCTCGCAGGCTTTATCTCGAAAAGCCGATCGAAGCGTCTATTATCTCCAAATTGCAAAAACTTATTGATACATACAACACAGCATCCGACCTTTCCATTCGTTTCGTGGAGGACGGCAGTTCCGCTTTCAGCAGTTTCAGAAAGACATATGGCCTTTTTAGCGGGGTGAGGAGTCTTATAGCTATGGTTGGGTCGAAAAACGACCCTGATTTGAAAGAAAAAGTCGGCTATTTTGGTGAAATGTTGGTTCTGGATGCAACGATACTTGGCTTGGGTACCTGCTGGGTAGGTGGAACCTTTGAAACTCAAAGTAGCATCTTCCTATTGACCGATTCAGAGACTCTTATTTGCGTCATCCCTGTCGGATATGTGGAAACCTTGTCATTCAAGGAAAAAATGGTTCATCAGATGGTTGCAGGTAAGTCAAAATCCATTGAACAACTGCTGAACTCGGACTCAAAATTGCCAGTAAACTTTCTGGAAGGTATAAAGGCTGTACAGAAAGCACCATCAGCGGCAAACAGACAACCGGTACGCTTTGAATATAAAGGTGGGATCCTAACGGTAAACACAGAAGTTGACGGGAAGTTCAATCTTGTGGACCTTGGCATTGTCAAAGCCCATTTTGAAGTGGCAACTGGAGGTCGGTTTGAACGCGGAAATCCTGCCAAATATGTTCCCTGAAACAATGCAGGTCATAAAAACCAAAAAATGCGCTGACGATTTAAAAAATTAAATACCTTTGCACGAGCAAAAAAAATAACTTAGTACTGTGGAGAAACAAACAAAAATATCATTCAAGGATTCATTAAAATCATGGGATACCGAAAACTGGCTGGATCGTTATTTCTACCGACCAATCGCTTTTAAGATTGCTCTTTTGTTGAAGCCAACCAAGGTGACTCCCAATGCAGTCACCATTTTTTCAATATTTGTCGGAGTAGGCGCTTGTTTACTGTTTTATCCGAATCAAAATCTACTGATCAACCTGATTGGTTTTGCGCTTTTAGTATTTGCAAATACACTGGATTGCGTGGATGGACAGCTTGCTCGAATGACCGGGAAGGGGTCTCAAATCGGACGCATTTTGGACGGGATGACTGGTGATATCTGGTTTTTTACCTTTTACCTGGTCATGTCCTTACGTCTCATTGAAAGCCATGAAAGCTGGGGGCTTTGGTTTTTCGGCATAACTGTTCTTTCGGCACTTTCACACTTGTATCAGGCCGGTATGGTAGACTACTACAAGACATTACACCTCCATTTCCTAAAAGGTGGAAAAGATAGTGAATTTGAGGATACCACCTCCATCGATGCCAAATATAAAGAGATGACCTGGAAGAAGGACGGCATATCAAAACTTTTCTTGAAACTTTATTATTATTATACTAAGAATCAGGAACTTTTTACACCTCAATTGAAGCGCTACATCAACAAAATGAACGCATCCTATCCAGATGGTTACACGCAAGATCAGATAAATAATTACCGTGAAAAAAGCCTCAAACTGATGCCTTCTCTGGATGCCTTGACCTTTAATGCGCGAAGTGTCGTTATGTTGGTGTCCTTGTTGCTGAATATGCCTTGGTTGTATTTTGTTGTTGAAATACTGGTAATGAACCCCTTACTATATTTTACCATGTACCGGCACGAAAAAATGTGTCGGCGCTTGAACAACTAAATAAGAATTAAACAATGAAATTAGGATCCATCAACGGACGTAATTTATTTTTCATTCTTGGATTCCTGGCCTTGGCTGCCATGGGCTATACCATAGGTTTTGATACCATTTTTGACAATATTGTGAAAACTCGTTGGTGGTTTGTTGCCATCATCGGCATGTGGCTGCCCATTTATATGATCAATACAGCAGCGCTCAACACAATTATCCGTGATGATAACCCAGACAACCAAACTGTACCATTCTGGCATTTACTTAAAATCAACATCAGCGGATTCGGTCTGAAAGCAGCCACTCCCCTTGGTTTTTTAGGTGGGGACCCCTATAAAATTCTGGAACTGAAACGGTTTTTCGGTATGGAAAAAGCCACATCCTCCGTTTTGTTGTATACGATGTCGCACATTACGGCACATTGTTTGTTCTGGTCGCTTTCCATCATTGCAGCTGCCCTTTTCCTGCCGATGCCTCAGTCTTGGAGCATAACGTTACTGGTCACCTTCATCGTTTTCCTCATTTTACTTTTTTTACTATGGAGAGGCTATCGTAAAGGTATGACTGTCAGCCTTTTTGATGGATTGTCGAAAGTTCCTTTCCTGAAAAAATGGGCGTTGCCTTTCTGCGTAAAACACAGCGAGGGGCTGGCCAATATTGATCATCAAATTTCACACTTGTACAATTCAAGAACAAAGGCGTTCATTACGACGATAACGTTGGAACTCATCGCCCGAATTGCCAATTGTTTGGAAGTTTATGTAATCCTTCGTTCTGCCAATGTGGATGTTTCCTTGATCCAGTCTATAACGATCTACTCATTCATGAGTCTTTTCACCAACATTTTCTTTTTTTCACCCATGCAGATAGGAACCCGTGAAGGTGGGTTTTTTATGGCATTTGCCGCTTTGGCCTTACCCGGAAGTCTTGGCATCTATGTAAGTCTGATCACACGTCTTCGCGAACTTATTTGGATCGGTATCGGAATAATGCTGATGAAAGTAAAAAGTGGTTTTGTACCGGCGGCCTGGCTTGAACGGTTCGGACATAAGGAAACATAAACACATGAATTTGAGAAGGGTTGTCGTCGATATCAAGGATTTGGAGCATATTTCCCCCTTATTCAGAGGAAAGTATGGCCCATGGATATTAAAAAGAGCCATGGACATCTTTGGTATAAGCCGTGTAAATGATTTGTATGGCCGATCAGCCGATTTTAAGGGTGTCGAATTCACCAAACATCTACTTGCTGATTTAGGCATCAAATGGGGTATCGGGAATGCTGAACGCTTGAATCAATTACCTGAAGGTGCCTTCATAACCATATCCAATCATCCTTATGGTGGCCTGGATGGCGTGATGTTGGTCGATTTGATAGCTTCAACACGACCTACCTACAAGTTTATGGTCAATTCTTTGGTTTATAATGCCGAAGCCATGCAGGAAAACTTTATTTCCGTTTTTCCGCAAAAAGGCCATAAACGAAACAATCCAATGCTCGATTACCGAGGAATCAAGGAAACATTGACGCATTTGCAACAAGGTCATCCTGTCGGCTTTTTTCCTGCAGGAGGCGTATCTTTGTTCGATCTGAAAGCTATGAAAGTCTATGACCGGGAGTGGCAAACGGGTATCTTAAAAATTATTCAGATAGCGAAGGTGCCAGTGGTGCCCATACGTTTCTTTGATCTGAATTCACCGTTTTTCTATTTTCTGGGTGTCATAGACTGGCGTATTCGACAGGTTCGCATGTCTTATGAATTATTCAACAAAGGCAAAAAGAACCATCGGATCGGTATCGGAAAGACCATTCAGCCCGAAGAACTGGCTGGGCTGAAAGACATAAAAGAACTGGAAAATCAGTTGAGAAAGGCCATATACGGCATGCCACTACCAAAAACGTTCACACCCAGAGCTGAAATCCAGTGTGCGCAGCCAAACTGTATGCGGCGGGGTTAGCCATCAAACACTTTATGCCTTTACGGAATCGAACATTCCTTGCTGCTTGTGGCGAGGCGTTTTCAATTATAAATACAGACTAAATCGTTGATTCCTTTTGATTTAGGCTTTTCAAACAATCCTGATAATACGATTGAGCGACATCCCTTGGGCGTAGTATTTCTCCGTTCCATTCTACTAAATCAAGGTCTATAGCTACCAATCCTTTGGCTTCGAGACCCCTTTTCCTGCCCATCTCCGCTTCCATGACTTTCAGTATCAACTGAACACTATCCAAAGGTAATTCGGTATAAGCCTGACAAATAGCATTCAGGTAGGTGCATTTTTCGTCCATGATGTCCTTCTTGTTCACCGCAAAACTTTCCTGATTTTCTGAAAAACGAATTTTCAATGGAAAAAGCATTTTCAACCGTTCATGGGCTTCGGCAATATTTTCGGCCGCATTCGAATTGGATGCCAGCAAGATCTGAAATGTATTCATTCGAAAAAGCGTTTTTGCAAAAATACCGAAAAGGCATCACTTTATTTGAAAACTGCTATCTTTAAGTGTTCAAATCATGTACGCATATGAAACCAAGCCATTTACTTTTGTTTTTCTTAGGATTGATTTTGCAGTTTTCAAACCTGTATGCCGCAACCACGACAGAACCGCAGCATCAACGCATTCTGCAGGTGAACCTCCGAAACGAAGTCAATAATGTCACCTGGATGGAAATCCGAAAAGGCCTCGATAAAGCTGTTTCCTCAAAATACGATGCCATACTCATCAATATGAACACCTACGGCGGCGAGGTCTTGTATGCCGATTCCATCCGCACCGCCATTCTGAATGCACCCATGCCGGTTTACGTGTTCATCAACAACAATGCGGCATCAGCAGGTGCATTGATTTCCATTGCCTGTGACAAGATATTCATGCGGACCTCCGCCACCATCGGTGCATCCACCGTTGTGGACGCCACTGGAGCAGTAGCCCCCGACAAATACCAGTCCTACATGCGTGGCATAATTCGGGCCACGGCCGAAGCGCAGGGCAGAGATACCTTGATTGCCAAAGGTGATACCAGTGTTTCCTGGCATCGGAATCCAAAAATAGCTGAGGCCATGGTCGATCCTGACATTTATATCGCCGGCATCATTGATACAGGTAAGGTGCTGACTTTTACGGCAAATGAAGCATTGGCAAACGGTTATTGCGATGGTATTACTGAAAGCGCAAGTGAGCTTATTACCAAATACTTGGGCATTAAAGATTATGACTTGGATGTTTTCCGTTTGGGAAGTTGGGACAGGCTGAAAGGTGAACTCATGAGCAACGCCTTTAGGGCCATTATGATCATGCTCATCATCGGAGGCATCTGGTTTGAATTGCAAGCACCCGGAATAGGTCTGCCAAGTTTGGTATCCCTCGTAGCTGCCATCTTTTTCTTTGCACCTTTGTATATGGACGGGTTGGCTCAGTATTGGGAAATCATCGTATTCGTCATTGGCTTTGTGCTGCTTTTCATCGAGGTCTTTGTCATACCCGGATTCGGAATTGCCGGAATCGCCGGCATCCTGGCTATGCTGTTCGGTTTGACAGCAGCATTGATAGACAATGCCACTTTTGAGTTCAGCTATGCTGGCTTCAACAGTGTGGCTGGGCCTTTGCTACTTGTTTCACTCAGCATTACCACGGCTGTTTTGCTAAGTTTGTGGATTACTTCCAGAATAGGTTCCAAAAATGGTTTATTACAAAGAATCGCTTTAACCTCTGTTCAAAACGTATCGGATGGTTTTGTAAGCATTCCTGAAGAAATCACGACGCTGACCGATAAAATTGGCATTGCAGACACGATGTTGCGACCCTCTGGTAAAGTCCGGATCGATGACAAAATGTACGATGCCATGTCGGAGTTCGGATACATTGACAAAGGAGAAGCCATTCGGGTGACCCGCTCTGAATCTGGCCAGGTATACGTGGTGAAAGTGGAGTAAACTAAAGCTTTCCCTTTATTTCTTCCAGGATTTTCGTTGCCTTGCGGATGTTGATCTGCTTGCCGAACGTAAGCATATCCTCCTCCGTCAAGTCTGTCGATTTTCCATACAAGGAAAAGGCGAAGGATTCCTTTTCGGCAGAAGGCTTCAAATTGAAGGCGGGTGCCAATCTCCATTGCTCTTTAAGGGTGAAAATAAAGCATACCTTGGAAGGTCCGTAGTTTTTGTTTTTTGTCAAAATGCTGAAAACCAATCTTTTGTACATTTCTTCCATATCAGGGTAGGGGAGTCTCCAACAACGCATCCTTCGAAAAACGGCCTCCCAGGAAAGGTCGGATTCATTGAACGTAACGAACGCTTTATTTTCAAGCGAAGTGCGATCAAACCGCTTCACCAACAAATGTTTCCAATGCCCGTCATGGAGTATCCGACAAAGTGCAACGTCAAGACCGCATGCCATGGCTTTCTGATAATAGGCATATTCTTCTCCCAACTTTTCTGCAGAACCGGCTGCCACACCGTCCAGTTTCAATATCCATCCGTTAAAACCGTTCGGAATCCGTCCCTGACCCGATAAGACTTCACCGGTATAGTCATTTACTGCTACCAGAATCTTAGGTGAATCACCCCGTACGAACAAACCGCAGCGTAGCAATTCGCGTAAACGCCTGTCGCTAAGTTCTGCACCTTTACCCTTCTGAATGAGTCCTGCATAGCGGACTATCCTGTCCAGATCCACGGATTCGACAACATTCAATTCCGGATAACCGGCTGGTTCAAACCGAAAGGCGCCCATTCCACGATTGCCCGTCAAGGATAACCAAGCCAGCGTCGACAAACTTTCCACGGTTCTGGAAGAATTGCGCAATGCTTCCTTCAATAAGACTTTCGAAAATGTTCCGGCTAAATAATCTTTAAACACGGCAGGCAATGCACAGTCCATATCAAAGGCAGCAAAACGGCTTGTTTCATTCAATTCAAACGCTTCTGTCAAACGGCTGAATGAGCCCTGAAAGGAAGGCAGCCATTCAAACCGTCCAGTTCGTTCAGCAGCATCCATGTCGAAAATTCCGGCAGGCTGATCCTGATGAAAAACATGGATCAATTGATGCATGATGTTATTTTTTTGAAAGTTTCACTCGTTTTCGCTCGTTCTGGAGCTTTGCCAGAACCGGACTTTGCGAACTTCCAGGCAAAAGGAGGTTTAACTGATTCAGCAATTCCATGCTTCGGAGCAGCTGCATCAGGCTTAGCAGGTTTACCGAACGTCCGTTTTCCAGATCGCGGATGGTGCTCCGATTCAATCCGGAACGATCCGCCAACATTTGCTGAGTCAGGTTTCGTTCAATGCGTGCCAGTCGGATTCGGGCCCCGAATTCGCCTAAAATTTCAAGGTCAGTCAGTGAATGCCAATCTTGCATAAGCAATTTTTTTTGCAAAATTACTATAATGATTTATATAACCATCATAATATGTAATTATTATGTATAATGATGGTTATATAAATCATTATAATAACCATTATTCGATATGGATTACGCTGTAAATCAATCCATTTAACAACTATTTTTAAACTTCATTTGCAGGTTTCCGACTTTTTCCGTTTCTTTGCAACCGTTTTAAGAAAAACAGTGTCAAAACCAAAAAAAGATAGAGATGTCTAAAGTTTGTCAAATTACAGGAAAAAAGGCAATGATCGGGAATAACGTTTCGCACTCCAAGAGACGCACGAAACGTACATTCAACGTCAACCTTTTCACCAAGAAGTTCTACTGGGTAGAACAAGATTGTTGGATCTCGCTGACTATTTCAGCAAACGCTCTGCGCACCATCAACAAGAACGGTCTCGACCGTGCCATGCGTGACGCCAGCGAAAAGGGGTATTTGAAGATTGAAGATATCCGCGTAATCATTTAATTAAAGGAGATCAGAGAAATGGCAAAGAAAGCTAAAGGAAACAGAATCCAGGTGATTCTTGAGTGCACGGAGCACAAGGAAAGCGGTATGCCGGGTACCTCCCGCTACATCACGACCAAAAACCGTAAGAATACGACCGGTCGTATGGAGTTGAAGAAATACAACCCGATTTTGAAAAGAATGACTGTTCACAAAGAAATCAAATAATTTAAGCCATGGCAAAAAAAGCAGTTGCATCGATGCAAAACAAAGGCGAAGGTCGTGCCTACGCCAAGGTGATCAAGATGGTTAAATCTCCGAAAACAGGAGCATATACTTTCAATGAAGAAATTGTACACAACGATAAAATCAACGACTTTTTCACCAAAAAGTAATTGACTGTACAACACATACAAAAAGGCTGGTTTCATACGATTCCGGCCTTTTTTCAATTTGCGTAAACTTGTCAATTTCAGTAAATAATGTGTACTTTTGCAGCGTTTTGACGCACACTTTAAATCATGGGTATATTCAATCTGTTTTCAAAGGATAAAAAGGAAGAAAAAGCACTGCTTGACCAAGGTTTGGCCAAAACCAAGGAAAGCGTTTTTTCAAAAATAAGCAGGGCTATCGCCGGCAAGTCCAAAGTGGACGAAGACGTGCTCGACCAGCTGGAAGAAATTCTAATTACTTCCGATGTGGGTGTTGATACGACACTTCGCATCATAGAACGCATCGAAAAGCGTGTGGCCAGGGATAAATACGTAGACACCAAAGAACTTAAGAATGTCTTGCGGGAGGAAATTACAGGCCTGCTCATCAAGCATGACAGTGAAGATGCCGATTCTTTCCAGTTACCCGAAGGCAAGAAACCATACGTCATCATGGTCGTCGGCGTCAATGGTGTTGGTAAAACCACTACTATAGGTAAGCTAGCCCATCAGTTCAAGCAGGCAGGCAAATCCGTATACCTCGGTGCTGCAGATACTTTCCGTGCTGCTGCCGTTGAACAGCTTGTCATCTGGGGCGAAAGGGCAGGGGTGCCCGTCATCAAACAAGCCATGGGTTCAGACCCGGCTTCCGTTGCCTTCGATACCCTAAAGTCCGCCGTAGCCAACGATGCAGATGTGGTTTTGATCGATACCGCAGGCCGCCTGCACAATAAAATCGGTCTGATGAATGAGCTGACCAAAATTAAAGACGTCATGAAAAAAGTAGTGCCCGATGCACCACACGAAATCCTGCTCGTATTGGATGGATCCACCGGACAAAATGCATACGAGCAAGCCCGCCAGTTTACACTTGCGACTGAAGTCAATGCCCTTGCCATCACCAAATTGGACGGTACGGCCAAAGGCGGCGTAGTCATCGGCATTTCCGACCAATTCCAAATCCCAGTCAAATACATTGGTCTGGGAGAAGGCATCAACCATCTTCAGCTCTTTAATCGCAGAGCCTTCGTCGACACCCTTTTCAGCGACGAAAACTAAGATGAAAGCCATTCGTCACGTGACCATTGTCACCATGGGATGTTCTAAGAATCTGGTGGATTCCGAACAATTGTTGCGTCAATTTGAAGCCATTGGATACGCGGTCGGTCACGACTCCGAAGTGCCTTCCGGTGGCATCGTCATTGTCAATACCTGCGGATTCATCGGCGATGCCAAGGAAGAATCCATCGAAATCATCCTGGAATACGCTGCCGCCCGAAAAAAAGGCAGGATTAGCAAACTCTACGTAATGGGCTGTCTTTCTGAACGGTACTTGGCTCAACTCGGCAAGGAAATACCCGAAGTGGACCATTTCTACGGTAAATTCAACTGGAAAGAAGTGTTGTCAGATCTCGGCGAGGTTTATCGAGACGATTTAAGGTTGGAGCGCAGTCTCACAACGCCTTCCCATTACGCATATGTCAAAATTTCAGAAGGTTGCAGCCGTACCTGTTCCTATTGCGCCATCCCCATCATCACCGGTAAGCACGTTTCCAGGCCCATGGAGGATATTCTGGAGGAAGTCCGCACTCTTATTGCCAAAGGTGTAAAGGAAGTCCAGCTGATCGCTCAGGATCTGTCGTATTATGGCCTCGACAACTATAAAGCCTTGAAACTCCCTGAGTTGGTCGAACGCATGGCAGAGATACCCGGCGTCGAATGGCTTCGATTGCACTATACGTATCCCCACGATTTCCCTATGGATTTACTACGTGTCATGCGCGAAAATCCCAAAGTCTGTGCCTATCTCGACATGGCCCTGCAGCACATCAGCGATCCAATGCTCCTCAAAATGCGCCGTAAAATCAACAAGGCTGAAACAATTGAACTTCTGAAACAAATTCGTCAGGAAGTTCCAGGCATTCATTTGCGCACCACCCTGATGGTCGGTCACCCCGGTGAAACAGACGAAGATTTCCGCCAAATCTGTGCTTTTGTAAAAGAGCAACGCTTCGAACGTATGGGCGCTTTCATTTATTCCGATGAGGAAGGTACTTATGCTGCCCGTCATTACGAGGACAACATACCCGATGACGTCAAGCGTGCTCGCCTAGACGAACTCATGCTGTTGCAACAAGATATTTCCGCAGAAATCAACGCCGCCAAAGTCGGGCAGACGTTCAAAGTCATTGTCGACCGCGAAGAACCCGATTTTTTTGTCGGAAGGACAGAATTCGATTCCCCCGATGTCGATCCGGAAGTCTTCATCACTAAAGATAAACAATTGAAAATCGGTTCGTTCTATTCGGTCAATATTGTCTCTGCCGGCCCTTACGACCTGTTCGGAACGACCTTAACCAATTAAAATGACAAAGAAAATCCTTCTTTTCCTGCTGTTTGTCAATAGCTTGTGTGTTTTTGCCCAAGAGGCCCCGTCCTATAAACTTTATGGATTCATCCGCAGTGATTATACCTTGGATTCCCGAAAAATTCTATCCGGCAACCAGGATGTTTTTTCATTGTATCCGATGTACCGCGACTTGAATGCCAATGGTGAAGACTTGAATGCCACACCCTCCACTTCGTTTACAAGCATAACGACTCGTTTTGGTTTTAATTTCAGCATTCCAACCGATTTTCTGGGAGCAAAAAAGGCATCCGGAAAGATTGAAACCGATTTTTCAGGTGCCCCCAACTACACTATTTTGCGTCTTCGTCAAGCCTATACGCAATTGAATTGGGAACATTCTTCCTTACTGGTCGGTCAAGCTTGGCATCCGATGTTCACCTTCGGAGCTCACCCCCTGGTGATTTCTCTGAACACCGGTGCCTTATTTCAACCCTTTAACCGCAGTCCGCAGGTACGATACGACTACTTGGTCAAGAACATCAAATTGACTGCGGCAGCCATCTATGAGATGCATTACACCTCCGCTGGGCCCGATCTTACAACCCCAACCACGAATACATCCACCTATACCTACCAACGAAATGCCATCCTTCCTGAATTGTACGTCGGTATTGAATCAAAATCCGACAACTTGCTGGTCGGCTTTGGCGGAGAATATAAATCCATCATGCCAAACCGTTATTTCACCGACGGTTCAGGTGTCAAGCATTTGAATACGAGTGTTTTGAAAACACCGGCAGTGATGCTATACGGATCGTATACCAATGGTAAACTTACCATCAACGCCAAGAGTATTCTCGGTCAGAATCTGACTGACCTGAACTTCATTGGTGGATATGCCATAACACCCGACAACAAATACATTCCATACAACAATCTTTCAACCTTCATCCAATTCAATTATGGGGTGAAAAACCAAGTGGGTTTGTTTGGCGGTTATACCAAAAACTTCGGACCTTCCAAAGATTTGCCTACTGGAAGCAAATTTTACGGATTGGGAGTAGACAAAGCGAACACCACCTCCGAACGGATGATTGGTGATGTTTACCGCATCACACCAACCTACAGCTACAACTACAAAAACTGGAAACTGGGTGTAGAGTATGAATACACCAATGCCGCTTGGGGAACACGATCTGCTCTCAATGGATCGATTCTTAATCCCGAACGCATATCGAACTCCAGAATCTATGCCATTCTCGCTTATACTTTTTAGTTTATAGAGCTGTTTTTAAGAATTTGCTCATGGGGCAGGAGAGGGGGTCGTTAATATATTTTAACAATTCTGCTTTACCATTCCTGCCAATTCCGTTGTACCTTAGAATCATTAAAAAGATGATAAATAAACCTATAAAATTACGGCCATGGAAGAAAACCTCGTCACTGTTGCCATTCATACGTATGAACGTGCCATCATTCTGAAAGGCATTCTGGAATCCAAAAGCATTGAAGTTTGCTTGCACAATGTGAATTTAATCCAGCCCGTCGTTTCAGCAGGTGTACGGGTGAGGATTCGGGAATCCGATCTTCCTGCAGCATTGGAAATCATTGAACATGTGGATTTTGAATGTGATGAAAAAGAAGTCCAAAAAACGCTACCCAGAATCATACTGGTTCCGGTTGATTTCTCTGAATATACCATGAAAGCTGCTCGTTTAGCTTTCAGTGTTGCCAAGTCCATGGACGCCACCATTGTTTTATTACATACCTATTACAGCCCATTCTATTCTGGTGGAATGCCCATCAGCGATGCCTTTGCCTTCGATGAACACAGCGAAGAGGCCATGAAATCGCTGATGCAGAAGAACGAATCCGAGATGGATAAACTGGTGAAACAGCTTCGTGTGGATATGTCTACAGGCTTGTTGCCTGATGTTCAGATTGTTTCTAAGTTCCGTGAAGGAGTACCTGAAGAACAAATCTTGATATATGCCAAAAAGCACAAACCACTGATGCTCATCATGGGAACCAAAGGTGCAAATTCCAGCAGCAGTGACCTGTTGGGTAGCGTTACGGCAGAAGTCATTGACCGTACAAACGTTCCTGTTTTTGCCTTTCCGGAACAAACACCTTTTGATCGTTTTGAAGGCATTCGAACCGTTGGATTTCTGACGCGTTTTGACCAACGCGACCTGGTCGTGTTTGACACTATGATGCAGTTGTTAAAATCGCTCAAGTTAAAAGTGTATTTTGTACACTTTTCGGATACGGAGAATCCTTGGGATGAAGTTCAATTGGCCGGAGTCAAGGAATATTTCAAACGACAATATCCAGAACTGGAAACATCCTATGTTTTGCTAGGGAATGGTAAGGTAGTCGAACATTTGAATAAATTCATTAAGGATTGTAACATTGACATATTGACCTTGGCATCACAAAAAAGAAATTTATTTGCACGCTTGTTCAATCCAGGAATTGCACATCGGATGGTATTTCATGGGAATACGCCGTTGTTAGTGATCCGAGGCTAAGAAGTCTTAAATGAGCTTCAATCTCATCGTTACTGCTTATTCGACAATCCTCACGTACCCAAAGTACGCTCCGGTATGTCTCATAATCAGTGCCTTGACTTTGAAGTTCATTTAAAACTTCTTTCAGGCCGTTCTTGTCCTATTCTGGGTTATAATTAATATTATGTTGAATAACAACCATTCAAATGGAATCGGTTCTTAAAACCACTTCGATTACCACAATAGATCAAATACTCTTTCAACTAAAATAGGCTGTCGTAAATAACAACAGCCTACCCTATTTTAAAAACAACGAAAGGATTTACATGCTTTTCAGCTTTTTATCCATTTCCTGATATTTGGCATCAATTCCCAAGTTGTAATAAATACCTCTCAAAGCGATCACATAATCACGTTCATCTGGATTTAGCTCATATGCTTTTTCGAAGTATGGCAGCGGAATTTCAAAAGTGCTCTTAAGTTTGGCCTTCTCGATCTTGTATTTCTTGTCATCACGAATGGCATTGATTCGGTCCAGTTCTTCAACTGCTTTGTTGTAATAGATACGACCCAAATTTCCAAGAGCTTCTGCAAACTTCGGATCCAAATCAATTGATTTTTGATAGCACGCTTTGGATTCTTCCACGTTCTTGGTTTCCAGAATTCTACCCTTAACATTCCAAAGAATGGCACTTGTCGGTTCCAATTCGATCGCAGCATTGATCCAGGAAAGGGCTTCATCCATCTTGTTCTGATTGATGTAAAAGTTGATCAGATTGCGTACATAGTAGGATTCATTCGGGAATTTCTGTGCGCCCAACTTGAACATACGAACCATGTTGACCGTATCCTTCAATTGTGAATAATCCTCGCACAAACGAGAATAAATATACTTGGTCACTGACGAATCCATGTTATCCTTCACTTTTTCATAGTATTTCACAGCAACGGCTGGCAGTTCTGCCTGGGTGGCGCAAAGACCGCAATAATACGTGATCAGCGGAATCAAGGTGTCTTTTTCAAGACCAAGACCTTGCATCTGAGGAATATACTGGTAATTGAGATAGACCTCAAAAAATTTCAAGGCATTCTTATAATCCTTCAATTCATAATAATAGGAACCTCCTTCTGTGAAGCAACGTTGCAGGCCTTTTACCTTCTCGACTATTTTGGCATGGTATTTAGGTGCAATCTTTCCTTTGGCGTTGGGCAATTTGTCCAGTGAATCAGCTACCAGGTAATACTTAAGAGCGCTTTCGACGGAGCTTGCCATCAGAGCCTTATCACCCTTTTTCGTTGTCCATTCAATTTTCTGTTGCTCGGTATAAATACCGTTGAACACATCTCCGGCTACAAACCAGGTTGTAGCATCATTCTTCGTTGTGGAATCTTTCAGAGCCAACAAGATAGCATCCTTGGCACCCTTATAGTCTGGAGTTTCCGCTGATTGGATTTTGGTTTTAGCTTTAGCCACGTTTTTCTTTTGTGCAAACGAACTCCCTCCTAAAAGAAGCAGTGCAGAAAGCAAAAAAATGATCTTTTTCATTGTTGTTTATTTAAATGAATAAAATAATTAAGTTACTCTTTTTCAGTATCTTGAATAGTGTTTTCAACTTCGTTCACTGGTGTTTCAATAACCTCGGACAATAGTTCAGGAACTTCTTCCTCGTCCGGTTCTGAAGCCACCTTACAAACGGAAGCGATTTCATCGTGACGCTTTTCTAGATTGATCAGACGGACACCCTGTGTAGCACGACCCATGATGCGGAAATCGGATACTTTTACACGGATGGTGATACCTGATTTATTGATGATCATCAGATCACTATCGTCGGTAACGCTCTTGATGGAAACAAGTTTACCTGTTTTGTCTGTGACATTCAACGTTTTGACACCCTTTCCGCCACGGTTGGTCACGCGGTAATCTTCAATTTCTGAGCGTTTACTGTAGCCTTGTTCAGATACCACCATGATTGATTCGGTTTCCGGATCCTTGATACAGATCATACCGATAACTTCGTCCTGACGGTCGGTATCAAGCGTCATACCACGCACACCAGTGGCAGTACGGCCCATCACGCGTACAGCGCTTTCGTGGAAACGGATGGCGCGACCATTGCGGTTGGCCATTAGCACCTGCGTATTACCGTTGGTCATGCGAACACCAATTACTTGGTCATCTTCGCGGATGGAGATGGCAATCACACCATTGGCGCGCGGACGGGAATATTGTTCCAATACGGTTTTCTTTACGACACCTTGCTTAGTCGCAAAAATCAGATAATGGGAATTGATGAATTCCTGATCGGTCTGAAGGTTTTTCACTCGGATGAAGGCGTTCACCTTATCATCGGAATCGATGTTCAGCAGATTCTGGATGGCACGACCTTTGGAATTCTTGGTTCCTTCCGGTATTTCATAAACCTTGAGCCAGTAGCACTTACCCTTCTGTGTGAAAAACATGATGGTATTGTGCATGGAAGCCGGGTAAATGTATTCAACAAAGTCTTCGTCCCTGGTTTCACTGCCCTTGGAACCTACTCCCCCACGGTTTTGTGAACGGAATTCGCTCAGTGGGGTGCGTTTGATGTAACCTAAATGGGAAATGGTAATGATCATTTCATCGTCAGCGTAGAAATCTTCCGGATTGAAATCTTCAGAAGCGTAGATGATTTCCGAACGACGGGCATCACCGTATTTGGCTTTCACTTCTTCGAGTTCTTCCTTGACGATGTTCATCCGCATTTCCAGACTAGCCAGCACCTCTTTAAAATAGGCGATTTTCAACATCAGCGCTTCGTACTCGTTGCGGAGTTTGTCCATTTCGAGGCCGGTGAGTTGACGGAGACGCATTTCGACGATGGCACGGGATTGAATGTCAGTTAGTTCGAATTCTGCCATGAGGCGTTCACGGGCTTCGTCCGGCGATTGCGAAGAACGAATAATGGCAATTACGCGATCGATATTGTCGCAGGCAATGATGAGACCCTGCAGGATGTGTGCACGTTTTTCAGCTTCATTCAGATCGTATTGGGTACGGCGGGTTACCACTTCATGACGATGATCGATGAAATGTTTGATCATGTCTTTCAGATTCAGCATTTTCGGACGTCCATGTACCAGTGCGATATTGTTCACACTGAAGGAAGTCTGGAGTGCCGTCATTTTATACAGCTTGTTCAGCAACACATTGGAATTGGCATCTTTCTTGACTTCCACCACGATGCGCATGCCGTCTCGGTCGGATTCATCGTTGACATGATAAATGCCGTCGATTTTCTGTTCTTTAACCAAATCAGCAATGGCAGTGATGAGTTCAGCCTTGTTGACCATGTAAGGTATTTCGGTAACGACAATCTTTTCACGGGTACCGTCGTTTTCAATATTGGCCCTGGCACGCATGACGACACGTCCCCTGCCCGTTTCAAAGGCTTCTTTCACACCCTGATAGCCATAAATGAAGCCACCGGTCGGGAAGTCGGGTGCGATGATGTACTTCATCAACTCAGGAATATCGATGTCGTTGTTGTCGATGTAGGCAATCATGCCGTTTACGACTTCCGATAAATTGTGGGGCGGCATGTTGGTAGCCATACCGACGGCAATTCCGGAAGCGCCATTCACCAATAGATTTGGAATGCGACTGGGAAGAACGGTCGGTTCTTTTAAAGTGTCATCGAAATTGAGTTGCATGTTCACCGTATCTTTTTCGATATCCAGCAACATGTCTTCTGCAATTTTGCGAAGGCGGCATTCGGTGTAACGCATGGCAGCGGGAGAATCGCCGTCCACCGAACCGAAGTTTCCCTGACCGTCCACCATCGGATAGCGCATGGACCATTCCTGGGCCAGACGAACCATCGCGTAATAGACGGAAGAGTCTCCGTGCGGATGATATTTACCTAGAACGTCCCCAACGATTCTGGCTGATTTCTTGTACGGTTTGTCAGAATTGTTACCCAATTCATTCATACCAAATAAAACACGGCGATGAACCGGTTTCAAACCGTCCCGCACGTCAGGTAGCGCGCGCGAAACGATCACAGACATCGAATAATCAATGTAGGAAGATTTCATTTCCTCTTCAATGTTTATCCGAATAATGCGGTCTTGATCAATCATTTAAATATAACTTTTAAATATAGTTTGTTTTTCCAATCGAGTAGGTCGATTTAACTCAAAAAGTATGCTAATGTACAGCTTTCCCCCGATTCCACCAAGGCTTTTTTCAAATATATCGGGCTAAAAACTGACAATTTGTCCTATGGCAAAGTATTTGAAGCGTACCATTTGAATTACGGTCGGAAATGTCTATTTTTGAGACGATCAGTAAAAAGTACATAATCAAGCCCTATTTTGAGGGCAACAAATACGAATTATGGATACAGCAAAATTTTCACAGGGCATGCACGACGTCATAGGTTTCAGCCTGGAGGAAGCGCAACGATTGGGCAGCGAGACCATCGCACCCGAGCATCTGCTGCTTGGAATCCTGCGCGAACGAGACAGTAAAGCCATCTTGCAATTGTCAAAACTCAATATAAACCTTCAACACATCAAGCGTTCCATTGAATCAAGGACCATTCGCAAGGATGCACCTAATCTCAGTCCGGACATCCCTTTGGATAAAACGTCTGAACGCGTACTTAAAATGGTTTTATTGGAGGTTAAATCATTGGAATACAGAGGTTCCACCTGTCTGGAAATTGATACGGAGCATTTGTTGCTTGCCCTGATGAAGGAAAACAACAACCTCGCTTCGGATGTTCTGAAGGAAGAAGGCCTCGAATGGCTGAAACTTCAGGATAGCATTGTGGGCTCCCCCACTCCGTCTGCAGGACCAGGGTTTACCGAATTCAACGAAGATGATGACGATACCATGGATGGCGGAAACGACAAACAAGGTGCTTCCAGCCAACCTAAGACCAAAACGGCTCAAGGTGGCACTGATACCCCGGCGTTGGATAATTTCGGCAATGATATGACCAAGGCGGCTTTTGAGGGCCGATTAGACCCTGTGGTCGGACGTGAAAATGAAATTTTGCGCCTCGCACAGATATTAAGCCGCCGAAAAAAGAACAATCCAGTGCTCATTGGTGAACCCGGTGTCGGTAAATCGGCTATCGTGGAAGGTCTGGCTCTGCGCATCGTGCAGCGGAAAGTTTCTCGTATTCTCTTCGACAAGCGCGTCATCTCCCTGGATTTGGCTTCCATGGTTGCCGGAACCAAGTACCGCGGCCAGTTCGAAGAGCGCATGAAGGCTATTCTCAATGAATTGCAGAAGAATCCGAACATCATCCTGTTCATCGATGAAATACATACCATCGTAGGTGCCGGTAATGCCAGCGGTTCCATGGATGCCGCCAACATGCTGAAACCTGCCCTCTCCAGAGGTGATATTCAGTGCATTGGGGCAACTACACTCGATGAATACCGCAAGAGCATTGAAAAGGACGGCGCGCTGGAACGTCGTTTCCAAAAAATCATTGTAGAGCCCACCACGCCTGAAGAAACCCTTCAGATTCTGCGCAACATCAAGGATCGTTACGAAGAACACCACCATGTAACCTATACCGACGAAGCGCTGGAAGCCTGCGTAAAGCTTACCAAACGCTACGTTTCCGACCGCAACTTCCCGGACAAGGCTATTGATGCCATGGACGAAGCCGGTTCCCGCGTGCACCTCTCCAATATTAGTGTGCCTCCTGAATTCGAAGCCCTCGAAAAAGAAATCGATGAATGCAACCGCCAAAAAATGGACGCCGTCAATTCCCAAAACTTTGAATTGGCAGCCAGTTGCAGAGACGAAGGCAAGCAAAAGAGCGAGCAATTGGCTTTAATGAAAACTGAATGGGAAACCGGAGCCGACTTGGAACGTCAACCTGTGGATGCCGAAAAAATTGCCGAAGTGGTTGCTGTGATGACGGGTGTTCCACTTCAACGAATAGCTCAGGAAGAGAGTGATAAGCTCCTGAAAATGAGGTATGAAATCAAGAAGAAAATCATCGGACAAGACAAGGCCGTGGATTCCGTAGTCAAGGCCATCCAACGCAACCGTGTCGGTCTGAAAGACCCCAACCGCCCCATTGGTGCCTTCCTGTTTGTAGGTCCCACAGGGGTTGGTAAAACCCACCTTGCCAAACTGCTTTCCGAATCCATGTTTGACAGCAAGGATGCCTTGCTACGCATCGATATGAGCGAATTCATGGAGAAATTCACCGTTTCCAGACTAGTCGGAGCCCCTCCGGGATACGTCGGTTACGAAGAAGGCGGTCAGCTCACGGAAAAAGTGCGTCGCAAACCCTATTCCGTCATCCTACTCGATGAAATCGAAAAAGCGCACCCCGATGTGTTCAATCTCTTGCTGCAAGTCATGGACGAAGGTCGTCTTACCGACAGTCTGGGCCGCATGATCGACTTCAAGAACTCCATACTGATCATGACTTCCAACGTGGGAACGCGCCAACTGAAGGAGTTTGGCAAAGGCGTTGGTTTCACACCTCCGGGTCAGACCGGCAATGTAGAATATACGAAAGGTGTTATACAAAAGGCATTGACAAAGACATTTGCACCAGAATTCCTGAACCGCATCGACGACGTGATCCAATTTGATCAGCTTTCCAAGGATTCGCTTCTGCAAATTATTGATTTGGAATTAGTTACCTTCCATAAACGTGTGGAAGACCTGGGTTATCTGCTTACCGTAACTGAAGAAGCCAGGAGTTTCATTTCGACGGAAGGTTATGATGCCCAATTCGGTGCCCGTCCCTTGAAGCGTGCCATCCAGAAATACCTGGAAGATGAATTGGCTGAACTGATTCTGGGTGGAAATCTCAAACAAGGTGACCGCATCACGCTTAATTACAATGCTGAAACCAAAAGCATAGTTCGCATGATCAACGATTTGCCTGCTTAATTTGTCAGTATTGTCAGTAAGCCCCCTTATTAATGAAAAAATGTCAGACCATCGTTTCTGGCATTTTTTTTGTCCTATTCGGATGTCTGCAAACCCAGACAAACCAATCAATAATTCAATCACTAAAAATTCAGGATATGCAAAAAGGAAACATTGGGGTTACAACCGATAACATTTTCCCCGTCATCAAGAAATTTTTGTACAGCGATCATGAAATCTTCCTCCGCGAGGTCATTTCAAATGCCGTTGATGCCAGCCAGAAACTCAAGACCTATGCTTCAGCAGGTGAATTCAAAGGAGAAACAGGAGATTTGAAAGTTCAGGTATCCATCGATGCCGAAGCCAAAACATTAACTATTTCTGACAATGGCATCGGAATGACGGCCGATGAAATTGACAAGTATATCAACCAGATCGCTTTTTCAGGTGCGGAAGAATTCCTCGAAAAATACAAGAACGATGCCAATGCCATCATCGGTCACTTCGGCCTTGGATTCTACTCTACCTTTATGGTTTCCAAGCAAGTGGATATCGTCACTAAGTCTTTTAGAGAAGGTGCTGAAGCAGTAAAGTGGAGCTGTGACGGTTCCCCAGAATACACCATAGACACTATCGAAAAGGCTGAACGTGGTACCGATATCGTGCTTCACATCGACGACGATAACCTGGATTTTCTTAAAGAAAGTAAGATCAGCGAATTGCTGAACAAATACTGCAAGTTCCTGCCCGTGCCCATCATTTTCGGCAAGAAAAAAGAATGGAAGGAAGACAAATACGAGGAAACCGGCCAGGACAATCAGATCAACGACACCAAACCTGCCTGGACCCGTAAGCCTGCAGACTTGACGGAAGATGATTACCTGAAGTTCTATAAGGACCTCTATCCCATGAGTGAAGATCCTTTGTTCCACATCCATCTGAACGTGGATTATCCTTTCAACCTGACAGGTATCCTATATTTCCCCAAACTCAAGAATAGCGTTGAAATTCAGAAAAATAAGATTCAACTTTATTGCAACCAAGTCTATGTGACCGATTCAGTCGAAGGCATTGTACCTGAGTTCCTGACCCTGTTGCATGGTGTGATCGATTCTCCGGACATTCCCCTGAATGTTTCCCGTTCCTACCTGCAAAGCGATGCCAACGTCAAGAAGATATCCAGTCACATCACCAAGAAAGTAGGCGACCGTTTGCTGGACATCTTCAAAAGCGACCGTGCCCAGTTCGAAGCCAAATGGAACGACCTCAAGATTTTCATCCAGTACGGCATTCTGACCGAAGATAAATTCTGGGAAAAGGCGGAGAAATTCACCTTGATGAAGAATGTGGACTCAACATGCTTCACCATCGAAGAATACAAAACGTTGATTTCTGAAAATCAGACCGATAAAGATGGTAAACTTGTTTTCCTATATACTTCGGACAAGGATGGTCAGCATGCATACGTGGAAGCCGCAAGAGCGAAAGGGTATGACGTCCTGCTGATGGATGGTCAACTGGATGTACACATCGTCAGCAAACTAGAGCAACACATTGAAAAAAGCAGTTTCGTACGCGTAGACAGCGACGTGGTTGACAACCTCATCCTGAAAGGTGAAAAACCCAGCCTAACACTTAGCGAGCTTGAACAGGATAGCCTTAAAACGCTGTTCAACGGTCAATTACCCACCTTGGAAAAGACCGAATTCAAAGTACAACTGGAAAACTTGGGCGAAAACGGCTATCCCGTCATCGTCACGCTGAATGAGTTCATGCGACGAATGCAGGAAATGGCTGCCATGAATCCGGGTATGAATTTCTACGGAGAAATGCCGACAAGTTATTCTTTAGTGGTCAATACCGACCATCCGCTTGTCAAGAAATTCCTGACCCAGGATGCCGCCAACAGCGACAAGGCCAAACAACTCATTGATCTGGCTCTCCTTACAAACGGTTTGCTTAAAGGTGAAGCACTTACAAACTTTGTTAAAAGAAGCGTGGACCTAATAGATTAAATTAACCTTGGGAATACATATCAAAGGAATAATGTATCTTTGATAGGTGTTCCGAAAATGAAAAGTGCTTCGGGGTATTTCAAGACTCCGGAGCACTTTTTTTATGCTGATTCTTTATGAAACGACTGTTGCTTATCATCCTCCTTTTAGCCTTGCTGCAACCTGCCTCCGCCCAAAAAGTTGGTTTGGTTCTGAGTGGCGGTGGGGCCAAAGGCATCGCACACATCGGTTTGATTCAGGCGTTGGAAGAAAATGGAATCCCCATCGATTACATTACCGGAACCTCCATCGGTGCCGTTGTCGGTGGTCTCTATGCCATGGGGTATTCTCCTGCTGAAATGCTGGAACTGATCAAATCGGAAGAATTTAAAAACTGGAGAAGCGGCACCGTTGAAAATCAATACATGGATTTCTTCCGTATGCCGGATCCCACCCCTGAAATCCTGGTTACTTCCATTTCCTTGAAGGATTCGGTCATCAATCCCAAAAAGTTGATACCCAACAGTCTACTGAATCCTGTTCAGCTAAATTTTGCGTTCCTCAAACTCTGTGCACATGCTACCGGACAATGCTTGGGTGATTTCGACCACTTGTTCATCCCATTCAGAAGTGTTGCCTCCAATGTCTATACTCGAAAATCCTTTGTTTTCAGAAAGGGAGACTTGGGTGATGCCATTCGCGCCTCCATGTCCTTTCCGTTTGTTTTTAAAGCGATTAGAGTTGATGGTAGTCTGATGTACGATGGTGCCATCTACAACAATTATCCTGTTAATGTGATGTCAAGTGATTTCCATCCAGACGTAACGATTGGCTGTCTAGTGGATAATTTGGAAAAGATGCCGGACGACTATGACATGATGGGCCAGTTGAAAAATATGATCATGCACTCCATGTCTGACTCGATTTCACCTGAAAAAGGCGTTCAATTGAACCTGAATCTGGATGAAGTGGCCTTGCTGGATTTCAATCAGGTTGATGCCGCCTACAAGATCGGTTATGAAGGTGCCATGGCCAATATGGTTTCCATCAAGAAAATGATTTCCAGACGCTCCGATCCATTTGCGCTCAGCCTGAAACGCTATTATTACAAAAGCGGGGCACCTGCCTTACGCTTCCGGGAAATCCAGATCAATGGCGTCACCGATGTTCAGCGTGAATTCATGTTCAATGCACTTAAACAAGACGGCTCCCATTATTTCACGTTGGAGGATTTCAAGATCGGTTACTTTAAGTTGTTGGAAAACAGCAAGATCAAGGAAATAATACCCCACGCTATTTATCAGAAATCCGATCAGTCTTTCAAACTGATTCTGGATGTTGAAATGGACGATAACATCAATATCGCCATCGGTGCCAACATCTCCTCTACGGTTTCCAACCAATTGTTTATGGGCGTCAATTATCAGGTAATCAATGATTATTCTCAGATATATACGGCTGAAACCTATATGGGAAAGTTTTTGAATGCCTTCAATCTGATTTCAAGATTCAATTTCAACGCGAAACAGATACCGCAATACCTGTCCATTCAGTTCTCCACACAATATTACAGCTATTTCCAGGATCAGACGCTCTTTTACCTCAGTAATTTGCCTGCATTCGTCAATCAGTTGGAAACCTTTTTGAAGTTTCGGTACGGTTTTCCATTGCATCACAATGGAAAAATGGAATTATCGCTTGGTGGGGCCTACATGGTCGATACGTACTCCCAAAACAAATTTAGTGTCGTAACATCTGATATATATGACAAAAGCATATACGGTTTTGGTACATTTACCATGCATTTTGAACAGAACACTCTGAACATCAAGCAATTTGCAGTCTCGGGCAGTCGTCGTTTTGCGACTGTTCAACTGATTTCAGGCATTGAAAGTTACAAATATGGAGATACCCTCGGTCATGCTGTCAAAAAGAACGTGCCCTTGAACTATTTTCAGCTTTCAGGCGGATTTGAAAACTACAGGTCGCTGAGTGCCCATTTTATTTTGGGGATGAAAGGTGAATTCGTTTTCAACAACAAGCGTACACTTGACAATTACACCTCCAGCATCATTCAGGCACCCGGCTTTACGCCTACTCCGCACAGTATGACAAGCTTCAATGAGGCTTTCAGGTCGAATCAATTCCTTGGAATCGGCATCCTGCCTATCTGGAACATTCGTTCCTCCTTATATCTTCGCGGTGAACTCTATGGCTTTTTCCCCTTGCAAACGCTTTATGACGGCAACATTGCGCAAGCACTAACGGAAACCTCCTGGTCCCATGTTCAAAGCCTTGCAGAGGTGGCACTGGTGTATAACCTGCCTATCACCAACCTCAGTCTCTATGTGAACAATTACAGTTACCCCAAAGGAAATTGGAACGTTGGCGTAAACTTCGGGTTTCTACTTTTTCCCAAACGATTCATCGAATAAGCACGGTCGGACCGCTACCTAAAATAAAAATCATGCGAAAACTGATTGTCTTGTTAACAGGAATTCTTTGTTTTCTGTCTTTATACGCAAACACTTTAGATATTGATTACCGGGTCATACCCTTGCCCAATGAAATCAAACTTCAACCAAATCCGAATTTTCTGTTGGATGAGCATGTTTTGATTCATTATCCAGCCAGAAATCCGAAGATGAAAGCAAATGCCTTGTTTTTGGCTGCCTACTTGAAAGAACTTACGGGACAGGAAGTTTCTGTTGTTACAAAACAAGTTGAAGGTAAAGTCATCGAACTTTCATTGGGGTTGCATTCTACCAATCTTGAATCCTATAGGTTGACCGTGAGTTCGGATAAGGTTGTGATTCAGGGTGTTACGGAAGCTGGTGTTTTTTATGGCATTCAAACGTTAAGAAAGTCAATTCCAACTGATGTTCTAGGTGCCGTTCGTTTACCAGGAGTTATCATCAATGATGCGCCCCGGTTTGCTTATCGGGGTATGCACCTGGATGTAGCCCGTCATTTCTTCACAGCCGACGAAGTCAAGCGCTACATCGATATTTTGGTTTTGCACAACATCAACACGTTTCACTGGCATCTGACGGATGATCAAGGGTGGCGTATTGAAATCAAAAAGTACCCGAAACTGACTAAGTTTGGATCTAGGAGACCAGAAACGGTTATCGGTCACAACACCGGAAAATATGATGGCATTCCGCATGGCGGGTTTTATACCAAAAAACAAATCCGTGTTGTTATAGCCTATGCAGCAAAGCGTTACATCAATGTGATTCCCGAAATTGATCTGCCGGGACATATGCTGGGAGCCTTATCCGCCTATCCTGAATTGGGCTGTACAGGTGGTCCCTACGCATTATGGCGTCAATGGGGCGTCTCGGAAGATGTCCTTTGTGCCGGAAATGACAAAACGTTGGTATTCATACGTGAGGTATTGACTGAAATCATGAATCTCTTTCCATCCACATACATTCACGTCGGCGGTGATGAATGTCCCAAATCAAAATGGAAGAATTGCCCCAAATGCCAGGCCCGCATTCTTTCTTTGGGATTGAAAACGGATGAAAAGCATACAGCCGAAGCTCGTCTGCAAAGTTACATAATGACTTATGCCGAGCGAATTTTAAATGGCAGAGGCCGTCAAATGATAGGCTGGGACGAGATTCTGGAGGGTGGATTGGCGCCCAATTCCATCGTGATGTCATGGCGTGGAATGGAAGGTGGCATTCAAGCTGCCCGACTAAAGCATAAAGTAATCATGACACCCAATACACATTTGTATTTCGATTATTATCAAGTTCGACCGACAGATTCTGAACCTCTTGCCATTGGCGGTTATGCACCACTAAGCAAAGTATATGCCTTTGAGCCTGTCCCTGCCATGCTAACAGAAGAAGAACAACAGTATATTCTTGGTGCTCAAGCAAATGTATGGACGGAGTACATTCCGACATTCAATCAGGTGGAATATATGCTGCTACCTCGTTTGGCCGCACTAAGTGAAGTTCAATGGACTCAACCCGCCAATAAGAATTTCACCAACTTCTTGATTCGGTTGCGTAGCATGATTGAACGTTATAAATTAGCTGGATACAACTACTCGAAAAGCCAGCAATAGTCTAGAAGTTTAAAAGAGCACCAATCTCTGCGTTCGCGCCTATGGCGCAGTCGTTTTCTCCGCTCGGCATAGTCAAACAAGTTTGCCTCTGCTCTTGCTCATCGAAAACGTTGTCTACTTATTCGCCAATCCTCACGTACCTTAAGTACGCTCCGGTATGTCTCATAATCAGTGCCTTGACCTTGGCGCTCTTTTGAAACTTCTTTTACCGTCCTGCCAAAAAGGGGCGGTATCATTGTTTTGATACCACCCCTTTTTAAAGTGACCATGGAGGGATTCAAACCCCCAACCTTCGCATCCGTAGTGCGATGCTCTATTCAGTTGAGCTACATAGCCATTGCGTAATTGCGAGTGCAAAGATACCGTATTTTGGCAAATTGACAAACCCTGTCCGCGATTTTTTTGATATTTTTTGGATGCCTAGGCTTATGCTCTCAAATTCAGCAGGTTTAGAATGGCATGATAGTATCACCACCTTCACCATTCTCGTATGGATTGGTTGCGGCACCTGCGAAACCCGATTCCCGATTAATGCGCGAGGCAATGATGTTGGATCCCACGCCCGGGTCGATGTCTTCATCCGGATTGCAGAATTTGGCAAATTGCGCCTTGAACCGAAGCCTGACATCCCCTACGGAACCGTTTCGGTGTTTGGCAATGATGATTTCAGCCATGCCAACCAAACTGTTGCCTTGCGTATCTTCCAAAATCTTATAATACTCTGGTCGGTGAATGAAGCAAACCATATCTGCATCCTGCTCGATGGCACCGGATTCACGCAAGTCAGCCAGTTGTGGCCGCTTGGAGTCGGCACCGGATCCTGAACGATTTTCCACGCCACGGTTTAGTTGTGACAAAGCAATGATGGGAATGTTCAGTTCCTTGGCCAGGCCTTTCAGAGACCTGGAAATCATGGAAACTTCCTGTTCACGGCTACCAAAGGTCGAACCGCTGGCATTCATCAATTGCAAGTAATCAATGATGATGATTTCCACATGGTGTTCACGGACAAGTCTTCTGGCTTTGGTGCGGAATTCGAAAATGGACAAACTGGGTGTATCGTCAATGTATAATGGTGCATCGTACAAATCCTTGATTTTATAATCCAATTGATGCCACTCGTGTTCGAGCAACTGACCATTTCGAATCTTTTCCCCTTCAATTTCGCAGACATTGATGATCAAACGATTGACCAACTGAACGTTGGACATTTCAAGTGAGAAAACGGCCACGGGTTTTTTATAATTGACGGCTATGTTTTTCGCCATGGATAACACGAAGGCTGTTTTACCCATGGCAGGTCGTGCTGCAATGATGACCAAGTCAGATTTCTGCCAACCGGAGGTCATTTTGTCAAGTCCTGAAAAACCGGAAGCAAGTCCACTTAACCCATCCTTTCGCTGTGCAGCGATATTCAATAATTCGATGGCTTCATTGATGATGGGATTGATTTGAATCACATCCTTTTTCATGTTGCGTTGCGAAATCTCAAACAGACTGGCTTCGGCATCCTGCATCAAATCGTCCACATCCATGGTTTCATCAAACGCTTTACCTGAAATTTCGGAAGTGAAACGTATTAGTTCTCTGGCCAGGAATTTCTGTGCCACGATACGGGCGTGGAACTCCAAGTGAGCCGTGGAAACAACTTTGCCTGTAAGCTGAGCCAGATAATAAGCTCCACCTGCTTCATCCAGTGTTCCTTCTTTTTTTAGCTGTTCCTGAACGGTCAGCATATCCACCGGGCGCTGGAGGATAGCCAGGTTTTGAATGGCAGTGAAAATCAACTCATGGGAATGCTCATAGAAGCTTTGTGGTTTCAGAATATCGCTAACGATGGAATAGGCATCTTTCTCCAACATCAAAGCACCTAAAACAGCTTCTTCCAGTTCTCTGGCTTCGGGCGGGCGCTTTCCGGCATCGGTTAGGTAAACGGGGTTGGTTTTGGCTCTACCCTGTCGATAATTCTTACGTTCTTCCATGATTTTTTTCTAAGAACTCAAAGGTACACAAGAAAAACATAGGCTGTGAAAAAAGCTTTCAACAGGCCTGTTGATAACTTGTCCTGTTAGCCGAATAATTGTATATTTGTACCACATTTAACTATTGCATACCGAAATTTCGAGAACATGATTTGTTTTCCAAACGCCAAAATCAATTTGGGCTTACGGGTAACCGAAAAACGACCGGATGGTTATCACAACCTGGAAACAGTATTTTATCCCATTGGTCTAAAAGATGCATTGGAAGTGGTACCGCTTTCGAACGGAAAATCCTACTCTTTAAATGTTAAAATCCTGAATCATAATGATTTGGGAATGGACGATGAAAAGAATATCGTCACTAAGGCATTTAAATTGTTGGAAAATCAGTTTACGCTTCAGCCATCGGCCTTTTTTCTAAAAAAAGGCATTCCAACTGGCGCTGGTCTCGGAGGTGGTTCATCAGATGCAGCTTATGCGTTGAAAATCATCAACTTAGTCAATAATCTAGGACTGACTGATCAGGATCTTGAACTATTTTCTGCACAAATAGGCGCAGACTGTGCATTTTTTATTAAAAATAACCCGATATTTGCAACCGGTATAGGAACCGATTTTGATGAAGTTTCGCTGAACCTCCGTGGATTGTTTTTGGTCTTAATAAAGCCCGATGTACACGTTTCCACAGCTGAAGCCTATTCCTTGGTCCATCCCGCTCACCCGGCAAGATCCTTGAAAGAATGGATCGGAAATCCTATCGAAACGTGGAGAGATAACGTGATTAACGATTTTGAACCTTCTGTATTTCTGAAATATCCGATTATCGGAGAAATCAAGGAAGCACTCTATCGAAACGGGGCTGTTTATGCCTCCATGTCCGGTAGCGGCTCTTCCGTATACGGTTTGTTCAAGTCGCCGGTCGATTTGAAAACGGCTTTTCCGCGTTGCTTTTACTGGAGTGAATCCCTTCGATCATTAATTGATTAAACTGTATAGAACTATAAAATAATGGCAAAATTCAAAGGAGCGATTGTTGTCGATTTGGAACGCTGCAAGGGCTGTGATATTTGTGTTACAAGCTGCCCGTTCGATGTGCTGCGTTTGTCGAAAGACGTCAATACCAAAGGCTATACCTATTCGTATATGCTGAATCCGGATAACTGCACCGGATGCGCCAGTTGTGGTTACGTTTGTCCGGATGGATGCATCCAGGTGTATCGTGTAAAAGAAGAAAAAGAATGAAAGATATTGTACTGATGAAGGGCAATGAAGCGATCGCTCATGCCTCTATCCGCTGCGGAGCTGACGGTTATTTCGGATATCCGATTACCCCGCAGTCCGAAATCATGGAAACACTGATGGATGAAAGGCCATGGGATACAACCGGAATGGTCGTTCTTCAGGCTGAAAGCGAAATCGCTTCCGTTCAAATGGTTTTCGGTGGTGCTGCCACAGGAAAAAAATGCCTCACCACTTCTTCAAGCCCAGGTGTCAGCCTGATGCAGGAAGGAATTTCCTTTGCTGTCGGGGCAGATTTGCCCATGCTTTTGGTCAATGTGATGCGCGGCGGCCCTGGTCTGGGTACTATTCAGCCGAGCCAATCCGATTATTTTCAATCGGTTAAGGGCGGAGGCCATGGTGATTACAAACTGATAGTGCTGGCTCCGAACTCCGTTCAGGAAATGGCCGACTTTGTAAGTCTTGGTTTCGACCTTTCGTTCAAATACCGGATTCCGTCCATGATCTTGACCGACGGTGTAATCGGGCAAATGATGGAAAAGGTAGTGTTGCCGCCTTTCAAACCCCGCCGTACCGAGGCTGAAGTTGCCGCAGAATGTCCTTGGGCAGCATACGGTAAACCGGCCAGTCGTGCTCGCAACGTGGTTTCCTCCTTGGATATGGACCAATATCGGATGGAAAAGAAAAACGAGGAACGTCAGGAACGTTATCGGTTGGTAGAAGCTACCGAAGTGCGTTATGAAGAATTCATGTGTGAAGATGCTGATTACTTGATTGTTGCATTTGGTTCAGTAGCACGAATCAGTTTGAAAGCAGTGGAACTTCTTCGTGAAGAAGGCATTAAGGTTGGCCTGTTGCGCCCCATCACCCTATGGCCTTTTCCCACTAAAATACTCTCCAACTATGCAGAGAAAGTGAAGTCCATGTTGACTGTCGAAATGAATGCCGGTCAAATGATAGAAGATGTGAGACTCTCTGTCAACGGCAAAGTTCCGGTATTCCATTATGGTCGACTCGGCGGCGTTGTGCCCGCTCCGGAAGAAATTTTCGATGCATTGAAGAAACAAATGTAAGTTAATGTAATTCAGAAAGATATGTCAAATACTATAATAAATCCCGATAATCTGGTGTATCAGAAATCCAGCCTCATGCTGGACAGTACCATGCATTATTGCCCGGGGTGCAGCCATGGAACGGCGCATCAGGTCTTAGCGAATGTCATTGAGGAAATGGGCATGCAGGAAAAGACCATCGGTGTGGCGCCGGTCGGTTGTGCCGTATTTATGTACAATTACCTCGATATTGACTTTGCAGAAGCAGCACATGGTCGTGCTCCGGCATTGGCTACCGCCATCAAACGTCTGAATCCGGATCGTTTGGTCTTCACGTATCAAGGTGACGGCGATTTGGCAGCCATCGGAACGGCTGAAACCATTCACGCTGCCAACCGTGGAGAAAACATCGCCATCATTTTCATTAATAACGGTATTTACGGTATGACTGGTGGTCAAATGGCACCGACTACGCTTCCCGGTATGATTACTTCCACCTGCCCCATGGGCAGAAACGAAGCCCTCAATGGCCATCCTTTGAAAATCACGGATTTACTCGCGCAGTTAGAAGGCGTTTGTTACGCAACCCGTCAATGTGTTCATAACGTGGCTGGGGTTAAGAAAACAAAAAAAGCCATTCGTAAAGCTTTTGAAAACTCCATGCAAGGCAAGGGAACCAGCATCGTGGAAATCGTTTCCACCTGCAACGCGGGTTGGAAAATGACTCCTGTGGAAGCCAACAATTGGATGGTAGAAAACATGTTCCCATATTATCCACTGGGCGATTTGAAAGATAAATAAACATGAAGGAAGAAATAATTATTGCAGGTTTTGGAGGACAGGGTGTGTTGTCCATGGGTAAAATTCTCGCGTATGCTGGAATGATCAGTGGTATGGAAGTGTCCTGGATGCCTGCCTATGGGCCAGAACAAAGGGGTGGTACAGCCAATGTCACTGTGATCCTGAGCAAAGACCGAATCAGTTCACCGATCCTGAATCAATTTGATACAGCCATCATCCTCAATCAGCAGTCCCTCAATAAGTTCGAAAGTCAGGTAAAACCTGGAGGCATATTGATTTACGACCCGCATGGCATCAAGAATCCGCCTACACGTACGGATATTCAGATTTTTAAAGTAAAGGCCATGGAAGCTACCTATGAAATGGATAACATTAAATCTTATAATATGATCGTACTTGGTGCCTATATAAAGGTCAAACCGGTTGTTACCCTGGAAGGTATTTTGAAAGGACTAAAGAAATCACTTCCTGCACGTCATCATCACCTACTCCCTATGAATGAGGCAGCGCTGACCAAGGGTATGGAAATTGTAGAATAAACAACCTTCGCATCTTATAATAACAGGCGGTTTTCTTTGGAAGTCCGCCTGTTTTTTTGCTACCTTTGCATCGTTTTGGTGATGCGGTGAAAATCATTCATCCGCGTAAAAGGGAATCCGGTTCAAACCCGGAACAGTACCCGCTGCTGTATAGTTCAAAACAACCCCGGTTCTACAATGCCACTGTTCAAGCAAGAATGGGAAGGCTTATCGGGACGAACTGAGTCAGAAAACCTGCCAGAAAATTTCATGCTTTCGGGAGAAAAAGCTATATGGATGACTACCCTACAAATATCCGGTATCATTAGTTGGCTTGTCCTATTTTTATTAACCAACTAATTATCAATTAGATGAAGAAATTATTTCGTTTGATTATGGCTGCTTTTTTGGCAGTTGGCTTGAGTGTTGCTATGATGGCTTGTGAACCGGAAACGGAAGTGAAAACCGATGAGATCATTCCATCAGATACCATTCCGATAATAGTTCCAATGGATACCATTTCGTTTGAGGATGTGGTATTGGATTCAACTGGTTATTGGAACGGTAGCGACCTATCCGGAACCTTGTCCTCATACGAATCATGGGGAACCACCATTTCCTCCTATTCCGGGAGTTATAAATCCGGTATTTTGAACTGCCCCAATCATTTTTATGAAGATCAAACCTTCAATTCAACCTGGTGGGACGGAATGGCCTGTTCAAGCAAGACCGATAAGGAAACCATCGGATATGCAAATCAGTACAGTGTTTATGCTTCTTCGGGAGCTGGTGGATCTCAAAATTTCGCACTTATCGGTTCGGATGGAGCCCAGTGTTCCTTTGACCAACCGATTCAAGTCAAAAGCTTGATGGTCAATAATTCAACCTATGTATATTGGGCCTTGAAAGATGGTAGGGATGGATACGGTGCCGTCCGGAAATTTGTTTCCGGAGACTATTTCACGGTTACCGTTACAGGTTATGATTCCACAGGTGTGAAGACAAGTCAGGTGGAGATTCCTCTGGCCGATTTCCGGAATTCCCAAACCTATATTTGCAGCGACTGGACCAAAATTTCTCTGGTAGCATTGGGAAAGGTCAAGTCGTTAGCCTTTAAGTTTAATTCCTCAGATACAGGCGATTACGGAATAAATACCCCCGCTTACTTCTGCATTGACAACCTGGTATACGATAAAAAATAAGGAACAGACTGCTATCTGCCAAGAAGAGACTATTCCTAAAGTTGCTTCGGCGACAAGAGGTCCGGTGCCGGGTGGTTCCGGGCCTCCCTTTTTCAGTGTTTGCCTCCCTCACCTATTATGAGTACTTTTGTGAAATGCCAGCTTTAGAAAATAGTATAAATATTCTACATTTGTATATTAATGCGAATTGACATCCTAACCGTTTTGCCCGATTTGCTGGAAGGCCCGCTGAATTGTTCCATCCTGAAACGTGCTCAGGACAAAGGAATTGCCCAAATCAAGGTGCATAATCTTCGCGAATATTCTTTGGATCTGAAACACCGTCGGGTGGATGATTACGCATTTGGTTTCTCTGCTGGTATGGTGTTGCAAATCGAACCGATCGACCGGATCATCACTCAATTGAAAAGCGAACGGGTCTATGATGACGTCATTTATACGTCTCCGGATGGTGAAATGTTCAATCAGCCAATGGCCAACCGTATGTCGTTGATGGAAAACATCATCATCCTTTGTGGACATTACAAAGGCATTGATCACCGGATTCGTGAACACCTCATTACCAGGGAAATATCCATCGGGGATTATGTCCTGACTGGAGGAGAATTAGCTGCTGCCATCATTGCAGATGCCGTTGTAAGAGTCATTCCAGGAGCAATTTCAGACGAACAGTCTGCATTATCCGATTCTTTTCAGGACAACCTGTTGGCTCCTCCGGTTTACACCAGGCCTGCGAATTATAAAGGTTGGGAAGTCCCGGAAATATTACTATCCGGACATCAACGAAAAATTGAGGAGTGGGAACATCAGCAGGCGGTTGAACGCACGAAACTGCTGCGCCCGAATCTACTGAAATAAGCTTACGAACATTTTTGGTCTGTCAGACAGGCAGAAGGCTGCTGGCCTTCGGTTTCTAGTGCTCCGATCAATTCACGAACGGACTTAAATCCATGACGTTCACAGTATTCCACTATGCCGTCAGCAATTTTAGGTGTGATGGCAGGATCAATGAAATTGGCTGTACCAACTTGGATTGCTGAAGCACCTGCCAGCAGGAATTCTATAGCATCGGTGACTGAAGAAATACCTCCCAATCCAACAATCGGTATTTGAATCGCTTTGGATGTTTGCCAAACCATGCGCAGTGCAATTGGTTTCACGCAGGCACCTGACAAACCTCCAGTTACGGTGGAAAGAACCGGTTTACGCTTTTCAGCATTGATGGCCATAGCCAGCAAGGTGTTGATCATCGAAACAGAGTCTGCACCGGCTGCTTCAACCGCTCTGGCAATTTCTGTGATGTCGGTTACGTTGGGTGAAAGTTTCACCATCAAATGCTTTTTATAAACTTTCCGAACCGCTTCCACAACTCTGGCCGCGCCTTCCGTCGTAGTTCCGAAAGCCATGCCGCCCTGTTTGACGTTGGGGCAGGAAATATTCAGTTCAATGCCGGGAATATGTGCCAACGTTTGGATGATTTCGGCTGTTTCCACATAGTCTTCGACGGTAGAACCGGAAACATTGACCAGGATGTTTGTATCATAGTTCATGATACGGGGATAGATGTTTTCAGCAAAGTAATGAACACCCTTATTCTGCAGTCCCACAGCGTTTAACATGCCCATTGGTGTTTCTGCCATGCGAGGATACGGGTTTCCTTCGCGATGGCGAAGGGTAGTTCCTTTAACAACAATTCCACCTATTCGCGCAAGGTCCATAAAGTCGGTGAATTCTTCACCGAAACCAAAGGTGCCGGAAGCGGTCATGACCGGATTCCGCAGCTTCAAACCGTTCAAATTGATGCTTTGATCTACCATTTCAGTTTCTTAGTATTGAAAATAGGGCCAGTTGTACAAGTGCAAACGTGTCCGTCAACCGTATCTTCCACACAACAGAGGCAGGCGCCGATGCCGCAGGCCATAGAATTCTCCAGGGAGACTTCACATTCGATATCCTTTTGTCTGGCATAGTTGGCAACCGCCTGCATCATAGGTTTGGGACCGCACGTATAGATTTTGGTAAACGATTTCACTGTTAAAATGCTATGTTGAGTTACAAAACCTTTTTCGCCTGCACTTGCATCTTCGGTGGTTGTATAGACTTGTCCGTACTTGGAGAATTCTTCAAGCTCCAGCAAGTCTTTGGCTGAACGGGCACCGAGCAGGAAGGTCACTTCCAGGCCTTGTTCCTTGATTTCTTTACCTAGCATGAGAAGTGGAGCGACTCCGACACCACCACCGATCAGCAAAACCTTATCGTTTGTTTCCGGTTTGCTGAAATTGTTGCCAAGGGGCAGTATCATATTGACTTTCTTTCCGATAGGGGTAGCGGCCAGGGTTCTGGTTCCGTCACCAACCAATTGGATCAGCAACCAAAGCAAATTCTTTTCAGAATCCACAAAGTTGACCGAAATGGGCCTTCTTAAATAAGTGTTGGGTGAACCATCAATACGAACCTGAATGAATTGTCCTGGTTGCATCTCGGGCAACGGACTTTCAGGATGAAATTTCATCAGGACGTATTGGGCATTCAGTGACTGGGTTTCGACCAGTTCCAAATCCAAAATAAGGCTTGTAAAATTTTGCATATTCTTGCAGTATCTTTCGTCTTCACAAAGATACGGTTTCCATCGAAAGCGTGCAAACGGTTGCGGGACGTTTTTAGCAGGTGGACAATAGGAAAAAAAGCCGGGCGAATGTAATTTTAGTCTTTGTTACTTGGTACAAACTCCTCGTAGGTATTATCGGAGTAAAATACAGCTATCTTCTTCACTTTGACTGTAGCGGTAATTTTCAGGTTAACTGGCTGACTAATTGCTTGTTTAATGGTGTTGGATGGTGGTTTCAACTCATTTTCCCTTGAATATTCTATTTTATCTGGGTAGTTGGCCGTAATTTCTTCATCCTCGTCGAACAAAGTGGGCGTTTTTGGGTTGCCTGAACCGTCCAGGTACATAGAGCCAATTCCGGAGATCAACCAGCCCGGATTGATGTCAGGGTAGGCGGATAGAATTTTCTGCAAATTTTCCAACCCCGGTTTATTTCTTCCGTGGAGGATGTGAGAAACGACTGCGCGATTCAAACCGACCTCGTCTGCAAAAATAGAAGGGGACAAATTTTTGTCTTCGATGATTTTCTGAATTCGGTCTTTCATCCGATGTCAATTTTTAGATAATGTCATTTTTTGAGTTCGTCACTTTCTGTCATTTTCTCAATTTGTCGATCATGCATTTTCAAATGCTCCTCTTCAAAATGGGAGATTCGAATGGAGCGTATTTTTAAATTTTTCCAGATGCATTTTTTTTCACATTTTAATTGGAACGAAAATCGCCTCTCTTTTTATGTTGTCAACAGGTGTAAAAATTGCTGTCGAAACTTATATCCAATTTTTGAAAGATGTACACAAATGTAACAAGTATAATTTACATTCACAAACTTAGTTTACACAAATATAGAATTTAGTAAATTGCCATTTGTAATTAAGAAAGCGTGTAGCCTGTTACATAAGTAAATAGATTTGAATTTACAGAATAAAACAACCTGAAACTGATTAAAGTAAAAGATTTAAATAGATACAGCTAATATGATGAATGGCAGTCGCGTAGATATGGTTTTTATTCATAAAACGAATTGTTTTTGGTCCAGTTTTAACAATAATGATAATTTATATGAAGTATCGCTTTACATTAATAAGTTAATGAACTGGCTTTATGACTTATAAGTTTAAATATTGTCCTATTTAAGTCGTATATTGCTTGTTTTCATATGTATACAAAACATTTGTAATTAGCGCGTTAAACGAATGAATCCACTATTTTTCAAATGAGGATTACGCTGGTTTTACTTTTTGATAATTTACATATATATCAAATTAATTTACAAATGAAGTGTTTCATTATGTAAATAGCCGATTAAGATTATGAACAGTTTATCAACACCTAGGATAATTGTAAACAGAAAAGTTGCATCTGTAAAATCAAAAATGCTGAGAATTGAATATTTTTTAAGCACACGAGCTAAGACCCGGAATATTCAATTCTGAGCCTATTATGAAATAATGGAAGTGTTGGGTATTTAAATTGCTGAAAATCAGACAATCAGTTTTAGGGAAAGTAAACTGATCCGAGTGTTTGTTTAATGCATGATTTTGTAGAGGAGTTCTTTCAATAACTCCGCATCGGGAATACTCTTACTTTCAAAACCTTTTGCCTTGGCATCGTAAGCTCTGAACAAGCTGATTATATTCATGGTTTTCAGGGCATTGTAATTCTTTGCCCCTTCCGTAAACTCCCGTACACGAAATGGTGCAACGCCCAGTTCACTGGCAACGGCACTGGATGACTTATCCACCAGGTAATGATACAACATTAGGTTGCTAAAAAAACCAGACAACAAAGCTACGGTTTTAACCAACGGATTAGCTTTGGGGTTCTTTCCATAGTAGACTGCAATCTTGTTTGCTTTTAAAATATTCTTGCTGACGATGGCGCTTTGTAGTTCGAAATCGTTGTATTCCTTGCTTATACCGATGTTGCGCTCCACTAAGGCAGGTGTAATTTTGTTTTCGCCTTTAGGAATGGTGATGGTAAGCTTTTCAAGTTCACCAACGATCCTTCCCAAATCGCTGCCCAGATACTCGGCCAGGAGCTCAGCGGTACGATCATCGATTCCTAAACCTTTGGATTTGGCAAAGTTGATGATCCAGCTTGGCAATTCATTGTCGTATAGTTTTTTTGATTCGTAGAGAATCCCCGTTTTATCTAGTTCGGAAGCCAGCTTTTTACGTTTATCCAGGCTGCCGTTCTTATGGTTGACAATCAGGATGGTTGATTGCATTGGTTTTTCCAGATAAATGGATAAAATGTCCATATCTTTTATATCCTGTGCTTCTTTAACAAGCACTACCCTATGCTTGGCCATCATGGGATATTGCCTGGCCAGACTGATGACCTGACGCATATCGGTATCCTTGCCATAGACTACCGCCAGGTCAAATTCTTTCTCTGACTCCGTCATCAACAGCTCCATCAACGATTCTGTGATCATGTCAATGTAATAGGACTCGTCACCCATTAAGAAATAGACAGGTTTCAGGTTTCCGGCCTTGACTTCAGCCAGTATGGATTGCGGAGTTTGGGCGGATTTTGCCATTCTAGAAACGTAAATGCTTAACTGAACGTCCGTTACGAATTAGGATATCCAAAGCTGTGATGCCAATGTCTAGATGATCTTTCACATAAAGTTCGTTGACGTGTTGGTCGCTTTTATCCGTTTTGACACCGGTTGAAATAAACGGTTGGTCGGAAATCAATAATAAGGCACCCGTCGGTATTCCATTATAGAATCCGACTGAAAAAAGTGTTGCTGTTTCCATATCCACGGCCATCGCACGGATGCGGTGTAAATATTCTTTGAATTGTTCGTCATATTCCCAAACCCGACGGTTGGTTGTATAAACTGTTCCTGTGTAATAATCCTTCTGATAATCACGGATGGTAGTGGATACAGCGCGTTGGAGGCTGAATGCGGGTAATGACGGAACCTCGGGTGGGAAATAGTCGTTGGAGGTTCCCTCGCCGCGTATGGCAGCAATGGGGAGAACAAAATCACCTAACGTCGTGCCTTCTTTTAATACGCCACATTTTCCAAGAAAAAGAACGGCATTTGGTTCGACAGCGGAAAGCAGATCCATGATGGTGGCTGCATTGGCGCTACCCATACCAAAATTGATGATGGTTATGCCATTGGCTGTGGCATTGGGCATATTGCCATCTTTTCCGAGTACCTCAACACCGAATTTATCGGCAAACAGCTGCACGTATTGATTGAAATTCGTGAGCAGGATGTGTTTTCCGAATCCTTCCAGCGGACGTTTGGTATAACGGGGCAACCAATTGTCAACAATTTCTTTTTTGGTCTTCATGGTATTTCTTTATCTTTATCCTTCGAAAACAAAAATACGAAATGTTTGACTTAAACTTGCCTGCTTACGACTACAAAATACGTTCAGTGAACGGGAAAAACGAGATATTCGATTTTCTGAGGCATAAATTTGTGGCGTTGACACCGGAAGAATGGGTTCGTCAACATTTTACACATTACCTTGTCAATGAAAAGGCATATCCTGCCGGCAGGACCGTTCAGGAGGCTTTTGTGCCGTATAACGGTCGTAAAAAACGTTGTGACACCGTCATTTACAATGATAACCTTAAACCTTTGGTCATCGTTGAATACAAGGCACCCAATGTGGACATCACCCAAAAAGTTTTTGATCAGATTTCGGCCTATAACTTTGCATTACATGTTAACTATTTGATAGTCAGTAACGGAATGAAGCATTTTTGTTGCCGGATGGACATTGAGAATCATAGGGTTGAGTTTTTGCCTGATATTCCGGATTACAACCAACTATAAAAAAAGCCGATCTCTGTACGAGTCGGCTTTTTAAATGGAGTATCAATATATTTATGCTTCAGCAGTCATGTCAGGGTCGATCATGATACGGCCGCAGTATTCGCAAACGATGATTTTCTTACCCATACGGATATCCATCTGACGTTGGGGCGGAATCTTGTTAAAGCAACCACCGCAGGCGTCACGTTGTACGGAAACTACCGAAAGACCATTGCGGGCGCTTTTGCGGATGCGCTTGAAGGCTGCCAGCAAACGCGGTTCAATCAGGGTTTCAATCTGTTTGGCCTTTTCACGAAGCGTTTCTTCTTCAGTGCGGGTTTCAGCTATTATTTCTTCCAGTTCCTGCTTTTTCAAATCGAGGTCTTTGCGACGTTCTGAAAGGTGTTCTTCAGCACCTTCCATTTCTTCGGATTTGGCTTTTGCCATCACCTGAGCTTCGCGGATTTTCTTTTCAGCAAATTCAATTTCGAGACTCTGGAATTCCAGTTCTTTGCTGAGGTAATCGAACTCACGGTTGTTTCGGACGTTATCCTGTTGCTCTTTATATTTGATAGTCAGAGCTTTGGAGTTTTCGATATCCAACTTGCGGCCTGTGATGATGTCTTCACATTCCTTGAGTTCTGCCCGGAAATTATCAATACGGGTTTCCAGACCGGCAATTTCATCTTCCAGGTCCTGTACTTCCAAAGGCAATTCGCCGCGAAGTGTTTTGATTTTGTCAATTTCAGAGACAACCATCTGCAAATCATACAAAGCTTTCAGCTTCTCTTTGACAGTGATTTCTTTGGAATCTGCTTTAGAATTTTCAGCGCTCATAGATATAATATCTTGTTTAGTAATTACTTACAAATAATGGACTGGGTTGGTTTCAACTTCTGAAATCCGAACGGCAAAGGTAGAAAAATTTTCTGAAAGTATTTCGAAAAAAATGTCTTTTGTAAACTGTTCTGTTTCATAATGACCGGCATCGACCAACAGGATTTCTGAGGCATGGGTGAAAAACTCGTGATACTTGGCTTCTCCAGTTAAATAGGCGTCCGCTCCGATGGACAGGGCATTTTCGAGGAACTCACTCCCCGACCCTCCGCATAAGGCTACCTTGCGGATGGATTTTCCGGTCAGTGCAGAAAAACGGATTCGCTCACAAAGGAACGTCTTTTTGACCAACTTCAGAAAATCCGTTTCACTCAGGCTTACAGGCAATAAACCGACCATTCCGAGTCCACAATCACAGGTTGCCTGATGAACTGGAACTAGGATTGACGTTTCGATCAAGCCCAGCTTTTCTGCCATGCGTTCGTTCACACCTCCCCGTACGGAATCCACATTGGTATGACCTGCATAGATTGCGATGTCGTTCCGAATAGCCTTGATCAGGCAGTTTTCGGTATGGTTCTTACCGTTTATGGTCTTTAAACCTTTGAAAATAAATGGATGATGGGTTACAATTAAGTTGTAACCCAAGCTGATGGCTTCGTCAATGACATCCAGCGTCGCATCCAACGCAATCAACACACCGGTAACTGCCTGATCCCGGTTACCGAGAATCAGGCCGGCATTGTCGTAAGGCTCCTGCAAAGACAGGGGCGCAAAAGCTTCAATAACAACACAGATATCGCCGACAGTTTTCATTACTTATTGTCGGGTTGTTTCAAGGAAATATACAATTCTTCCAACTGGGCAGGATCAATTTTGGAGGGAGCATCACACATGACATCTCTTCCGGAGTTGTTTTTCGGGAAAGCGATGCAGTCGCGAATGGAATCCAGTCCTGCCATCATTGAAACAAAGCGGTCCAGGCCGAAAGCAAGTCCACCGTGAGGAGGTGCACCGAATTTAAAGGCGCTCATGAGGAAGCCAAACTGGCTCTGAGCTTTTTCACGGGTGAATCCCATGACATCAAAAGCCTTGGCTTGAAGTTCGCTGTCGTAGATTCGGATGGATCCACCACCCAACTCCACGCCGTTGATCACCATATCGTAGGCATTGGCGCGAACCAGACCGGGATTGCTGTCAAGCAAAGTTATATCTTCAGGTTTTGGAGATGTAAATGGATGATGCATAGCGAAATAGCGTTGAGTATCTTCATCCCATTCAAACATGGGGAAATCTACTACCCAGAGCGGTGCAAACACATTCTTATCGCGAAGGCCCATCCTTGCTCCCATTTCGAGACGTAATTCGCAGAGGGCTTTTTGTGTTTTGGATTTGTCGCCGCTCAACATCAGGATTAGATCGCCTGGTTTGGCTTGACAGGCTTCTGCCCAAGCTTTCAGCTGTGCCTGATCGTAAAATTTATCAACGGAAGACTTGAAGGTTCCGTCGGCTTCACAGCGCAGGTATACCATACCCTTGGCTCCGATCTGCGGACGTTTCACAAAATCGGTCAGTTCATCGAGTTGTTTTCGGGTATAAACGGCGCAACCTTTTGCACAGATGGCTCCGATGTAATCTGCACTGTCAAAGACCGTAAACAATCCTTCGGCAGTGTGCTGCTTCATTTCCACCAACTTCATTTCAAAGCGGATATCGGGTTTGTCGCTGCCATAGTACTTCATGGCTTCGTGCCAGGTCATACGGGGGTAATTTCCTTGGAATTCAATGCCTTTAATTTCCTGAAACAGGTATTTGGACATACCTTCAAAGGTCATTATGACGTCTTCCTGTTCCACGAAGGACATTTCGCAGTCGATCTGGGTAAATTCAGGTTGTCGGTCGGCACGCAAATCCTCATCACGGAAACACTTGGCAATCTGGAAGTAACGGTCAAAGCCTCCCACCATCAGCAACTGTTTGAACAACTGCGGGGACTGTGGGAGCGCATAAAATTCATTGAGATTCATGCGGGAGGGCACCACGAAGTCGCGGGCACCTTCGGGAGTGGATCCGATCAGAATCGGGGTTTCCACTTCGATAAAGTCTTGTTTGTCCAGGTAGGTGCGAATCAGGATGGTCATCTTGTGGCGCAGTTCCAAATTCTTGCGTACTGCACTGCGGCGAAGATCCAGGTAGCGGTATTTCATGCGGATGTCATCACCTCCGTCCGTATCGTCTTCGATAGTGAATGGCGGAGTTTCAGCTGCATTCAGTATATTGAGTTGATTGACAATCATTTCAATATCACCTGTAGGCATGTTCGGATTCTTGTTGGAGCGTTGAGCTACTGTACCGATAACCTGGATAACCCATTCGCGTCCGAGTTTGTTGGCCTGATTACAAAGGTCAGTATCTACTTCCTGATTGAAAACCAATTGGGTAATACCGTAACGGTCACGAATGTCCACAAAGGTCATGCCGCCCATTTTGCGGCTGCGTTGTACCCAACCGGAAAGCGTTACTGTCTTGTTTACGTCGAAGCTGCGGAGTTCTCCGCAAGTATGCGTTCTGTACATGTATTTTGGGGTGTTTAAAGTACAAATATCGACTTTTTTTTCGCAATAGACAAGCCGCAACCTTGTGTATCCGGAAAAAAGGACTACATTTGCACCCGACTTGAAAACGGGGTGTAGCGCAGTCCGGTTAGCGCACCTGGTTTGGGACCAGGGGGTCGTGGGTTCGAATCCCGCTACCCCGACGTTGAGAGCAAATAGCCTGTTACAATAGTAGCAGGTTATTTTTTTGCAAGCCCACGACCCCCTCCCTCCCGGAGGGAGGTAAGAATAGACTCGGTTTATGCGAAGCGTAGCTTCGTGGGGTTCGAATCCCGCTACCCCGACGTTGAGAGCAAATAGCCTGTTACAATAGTAGCAGGTTATTTTTTTGCAAGCCCACGACCCCCTGTTCTTCCTCCTCCCTTTTCAAAGGGAGGTCGGGAGGGATTGTAATAAACGGAAAAAACGAAGTGTAGCGTAGCGTAACTTCGTAACTTCGAATCCCGCTACCCCGATAGTCAAAAGGATGTAGAAATTTACAATATCAGTTTTCAATAGTCTTTTGTCAAATATCTAACCTTAAAAATAAAGGCAAATTGTATTTTAGCACCCTGAAAATTTAATTAAGCAGTTATGAAATTCAATAGAATTGTTTTATTGACGCTATCAACCCTTTTTTGTCTTCTACTCACTCCTGCCCATGCTTTACAACGTCAAATGGAATATCTGGATCGCGGTTTGGTTGCGGTTCAGACTGCTAGTGGTGTTTTCGTAAGCTGGAGATATCTGGCAACAGACGACTCAAAGGTGGGCTTTAATATATACAGGGATGGCAAATATAAGGTGAACTTTACACCGCTGACTTCGACCACCAATACATTGGATACACAGGGCAATACTTATTTCACGTATAGGTACCGTATTGAACGGTGTGGAAGTCGATACCTCCGAATCCGTAACTCCATGGGCAAACATATATAAAACCATACAGTTGAACCGTCCTGCTGGTGGCAAAAACGCATCCGGAGGCTATCATTATTCGCCTGGTGACTGTAGCGTTGGTGACCTGGACGGAGACGGTCAGTATGAACTCATTGTCAAATGGGATCCCTCCAACGCCAAAGACAATTCACAAAGTGGTTATACAGGAAATGTCTACCTGGATGCCTATGAATTGACCGGGAAATTTCTATGGCGTATAGATTTGGGTGTAAATATCAGGGCCGGAGCACATTACACGCAATATATGGTTTATGACTTCGATGGGGACGGAATGGCTGAAGTGGCATGCAAAACGGCTCCAGGCACCAAAGACGGTACCGGTGCGAACGTACTGATGAACAGTGACAGCCCGACTGCTGATTACAGGAATACCAGCGGATATATATTGACTGGTCCTGAATATCTTACCGTCTTCAACGGAAAAACTGGAGGTATGCTTAATACGGTGACTTACACTCCTTTGCGTGGTACGGTTTCCAGTTGGGGAGACAGTTATGGCAACCGTGTTGACCGTTTTATGGCTTGTGTCGCCTATCTGGATGGTATTCATCCAAGTTTGGTGATGTGCCGGGGATATTACACCCGCACAACGTTGGCAGCGTATGACCTAACCAATGGCAAACTCGTCCAAAGATGGTTCTACGATTCAGGAACGACCAGTGGTGTAGGCGCATACGGACAAGGAAACCATAATCTTTCCGTGGCCGATGTGGACAATGATGGTAAGGATGAAATCATATATGGAGCGTCTGCCATCAATGACGATGGAAAACTGTTGTATCGAACCGGTTTGGGACACGGTGATGCCATGCACTTAAGTGATCTGGATCCAGACATTGCTGGTCTGGAGGTATGGGAAGTGCATGAAGAAACCGGATCAGCTTATGGATATGAATTGCACAATGCAGCCACCGGAAAGATTCTTTGGGGTACCAAAACGGGCAGCGATAATGGTCGAGGTTGTTCAGCAGATATTGACGGAGCAAAACGTGGTCATGAAATGTGGAGTTCTTCAGGCCCCAATGTTTATACTTGCAAAGGAGAATCGTTGTCTTCCAGCAAACCTTCCGTCAATTTCCGGATATATTGGGATGGTGACCTGCTCGATGAATTACTGGACGGAACCAAATTGGACAAATGGTCTTCCTCTTCAAAATCCGCATCCCGCTTGTTTACGTTATACAATTACGGAAATGCTCAATCGATAAACGGAACGAAGGCAACACCTTGCCTCAGTGCGGATGTCCTGGGCGACTGGCGGGAAGAGATTTTCATGATGAACAGCGTAGACTCCAGTCAGATACAGTTTTTCACCACGACAATATCAACTTCCTATCGAATTCCAACATTGATGCACGATCCTGTGTATCGACTTGGAGTAGCATGGGAAAACAACTGTTACAATCAGCCACCCCATCTCGGTTATTGGTTGGCCAGAGGTTTGGACAGCATACCCAAACCCAATCTATATTTTCCTCATGCAGGTGCTGTCTATACTGCAGAAAAGAGTATTCATGCCACTTCGATGACCTTGATTTCCGATGGTCATGGAGCTGTAGCCCGATTCCGTTCAACACTACCCATCCAATCTGTCGTTGCCTATTCCTTGACAGGAATTGTTCTATACAAAAATGATGCGGTTAATGATCTGGAATTCAGCATTGTATTTCCTGATGATCAGAAAATGGCCATTATTCGTGTCAAAACGGCAGAGGGTCTTAAATCCATGAAGTGGATACGGCAGTAGTCATTCCATGGATTTCCCTTGCATGATGTGTTGAAAGGCTATTTGCAATTCGTCCCTGACACGCTCTGAAACGGAAGTTGACGGCTTGAAAACCATGGGCGAATGTGCATAATGGATCTCATTATCGGGATATTGAATCACGGTATAACAATCATCCGATGCTGTGAATCCGTAATCGATCCGGTTTTCTTCGTTTAAGCAAAGCGGCTGCTCGACAACGATTCCGAATACCAGGCGTTCTCCGTAAGGGATTTCGACAATTTCCCCGATTTCGTGGCAGATGCCGCTTCTCTGCCGGCCATAAAAAGGGCCGTCGTCAGGTACGACACAGTCTGATAGGAATTGACCTTTTGCTGAATAGACCCTGGTCGATAATTGATACCGGTACTGAGAATCCAATGCATATTTTTCCAAAATCAGGCAATAGACCTTGGACTCTGCATTTACATCATACAAGTAATGGTAGATTTCATGATAGCGTCGAACGACGTCTTCAGCATTAACACGATTTGAAAAATACAAAGGCTTCCCCGGTTGGATGCTGTTTGGTTCTGACTTGTTGAGGTTGAGTGCATAAACCAGATACACTCCTTGTTCACTGTGTTCCATTTATATTAAATTTAGGTAAATTCAAAAAAATGGACATGCTGAAGGCTTGACAAAAATACGGAAAGGATGCACGAACTTAATATCGTTTAGGGTCAGAAAATTCCGATTATCAAAAATAAATTAACCTGAAGGAAATTTTTGAAGCTTTCGTTCATAAAAAAACCACTCCTTGATGTGGAGTGGCTTGTGGGATATGAATTCCGTTCAGGATTTGCGTGTATCCAGAATTTCCATTGCAATATCTAATATAATGGTGTCATCCAACATGACCAAACCGCCGTCAGGACCTGGTTCTATGTGTACACCTGCACTTTTACCATCCCGATAATTCGAACCACCAAAATAATTCCGGACAGTTTCAACGGAGATGCCTAATTGGTCAGCGATGCGTTGAGAACTTCCGGAAGGTAAACTGTCTTTGATTTTACGGAGTTCGTTAAATGTGATTGTTTTTACCATGGCCGTATTTTTTAAAGTGATTAATACTATGTTTTTTGTATAAAAACTGCTCTAAATGTAATGAATTATATGGTAAAAAAAAATAATTGAATTGTTTTTTTTGACTCTTTGAACCACTGCTTAAACAAGGTTTTACCAAGATAGGTAATATGAAGTTAGAAGGCATACAATCAGAACAATAGCCAATATTGAATTCAGCTGATTAACTTCGTTTTGAGGAAATCCTTCAATCACTTTACGGCGTCTTCGATCCTTTCCGGCATGCTTGACAGTCTTGACTTTATTCAGCGTATTGTAGAGGTAATAAAATCCGACAGAAGACAGCATTCCAAAGGCTGCACCAGTCAGGATGTCCAACGGAAAATGCACGCCCAAATAGATTCTGGATGCCGAAATAAGCGATGCCCAAACGAGGATGATCACCGTATACAGCCAATTACGAATGAGCAGGAGGCTTAATCCTGCAAAAGCAAATACATTGGAAGCATGACTCGAGAAAAAGCCGAAATGCCCACCTTTGTAATTATTGACAATGTGAACCAAACCTGACAGTTCTGGATCATGCGTGGGACGCAACCGCTCAACCAGAGGCTTGAAGACACCAGAGGCAATCTGATCTGTAAACGTGATGAGTAAAGCAAAAGTCAGAATCAGCCACAAACTCTGTGATTGCTTATTACGGATCAGTATGTACAGAAAAAAGAGGAAAAAGGGCAACCAAACCAGTGTTTCGGACATCAGCCACATAAAATGATCCATCCAGGGTGTGTGAAGACCGTTGAGTGCCAGGAACAGGTTCTTGTCCCATGTGACCAATGATTCGAATATGCCCATGGTTATATGATTTGAATTTCTTTGGAAAGCAACCAACCGACATTGCCGTCTTCCAGTTCAATTTCACTCCAATCTCCCAAAACACTGCGAACCTTCATTTTGGTGCCTTCATGCAATACGAACAGGTCGGTTCCGCTTTTATCCGGTGAACTTTTAACCGTAACGGAGAGGGTAAACAGGATGGCTTCATCCGGGTTGGTGATGCGGTGACTGCTTTGAGCAGAATACACAAGTGATAAAAAACTGAACGTCAGAAAAAGGATACCCACAAAAAAGCCGGATTTCTTAAGCCAGCGCCTGCGGGCGAAGAAATAGGCGAATAAGCATCCGATGAACAACAGGAAGAATGAAATGCTGACATATGCCCATCCGTTGCTGTTGAAAAGATTGCCAAGGGAATGATACCATCGGGCTATCAGAAACATACCTATGGGGTCTATCTTATCAACAATGCGAGCCTGACACATTTCCAGGTTGAAACGGGCATCCTCATCCCCTGGATTCAGGCGTAAAGCGCGTTCAAAGTTTAGGATGGCGGGTGCTAACCGATCGCATTTGAAATAGGCATTTCCCAAGTTGTAGTAAACTTCATCGGAAATGCCGTATTTCTGAAGGATTCCTTCATAAAACGTGGCGGCTTCACTGTATCTTCCTTTGGAATAACTAGTTGCAGCCATTTCAAGCAGTACTTCAGTAGATTCGTTTCCGGACAGGTTGACACCGGTACTGCTTTTGCTACTGGCAAAATCGGCAGGGTTCGTTTGTGCCGAGGCAGCAAGTACGAACAGGACGAGAAAAAGAGTACTCCTTATTTTGCGCATCGTCTTATCGTTTAATCGTATTTTCCATTTTGTTGATGACATCCATGGTCTGTTCATACAGTTTATCCATGGCAGCAGCTGCATCGCCAGGTGCATATCGGGCATATTCACAGGTTTGCAGGATATCCATGTATTCCTTGCGGATATCCTCTCCCACTTTGCTTTCTGTAAGTTGTATTTCAATGGTTTCCTTATCGAGTTTGGAAAGTGGAATATTCAACTTGTCGCTAGTATACCCCCAAAGAGCTTTCAACACTTCATCGTAGAAGAAATCTTTTTTACTTTCTTTCAGGAATGTGGCCGCTTGTTTAAGGCGTTTGACTGCCACCTGATTGGCTTTGCGGTTGCGGACTCTGGCAATGTCCGCATTGTCTTTCAGCTTCTTACGATTGATGAGCAACATGATTCCAAAGAAAAGCAAGGGTATGAGGTAAGCCAACCAGAAAGGAAGTGTTGCAAACAAAAGCCGTGGTTGCTTCTGAAGTTGGATGTTGGTTTTCAAATATCGGATATCGGAACCCAACAATCGAAGTTGTTCTTGGTTGGAGAATTTTCCGCTTACGTTGGTGACGTTGCCGTCACCTTTGGCCACTTCAAGGGTATAGGATTGCGTAGTAAGTGTTTTGAATTTGTGAGTGGCCAGATCAAAGTAACTGATGCTGGTGGCTGGAATCACAAACGAACCCGGGAATCTGGGAATAACCAGGTATTCAATGGATTTAGTACCGCTCACGCCACTGGTGGAATTCTTGAAGGCATTATCCACTTTGGGATCGTAAGCCTCGAAATCAGCCGGAAAGGTCAGTTCTGGTGTGGGAATCATTTTCATGTTGCCGTTTCCGGATATCTTGATGCGGATGGTCACGGCTTCATTGGCTTTCACCTTTTGGCTGCTGATGGAGGAGTACATGTTCAAATTGCCGGTAACGCCGCAGAAATCGGATGGTTTCCCCGCAGGAAAAGGAGTCACATTGATCTTCACGCTGTTGCAGTAAACGGTTTTTTTAACCTCCGAATACGTTTCAAAAAAGTCGTCAAAGATGCTTCGTGTTCTAGGATTGCGGTTCTTGACGCGCAGTATCAAGTCAAACGACCCTTTTTCGATGGTCAGACTTCCTGTTTCACGAGGATAAAGTACGGTTTGTTTCAGGATGGTGGTTTGGTAATTGGCTCCATTGTAATTTTCCATATCCCATTGCCTGTTCTGAGGTACTTCGATTTCCTGAGCCATGAATCCTTTGAATTCGGGGAATTTGGGATTCTGCATTCCGGAAATATCCACTCGGGTATATATTTTGTACGTAACCAGCAAGCCTTCCTGTTCAGACACCTGCGTCTTGGAAGGAAGGACACGGATAAACACTTGGTCGTTTGAAATGGATTGAGTAGCACTTCCGTCTTGTGAAGCTGTTGGAGCTGTAGCGGAGGATTTTTGCTGAGATTGAGCTCCCCCACCCTGTTGGTCAGTTGGTAAAACCTTTATGGATAATGAATTACTTTTGTATTTGACTCCATTTATGCTTGCCGTGGCTGCCGGAATGGTGAATGTACCTGTCTTTTTTGGTTTAAGTACGTATGTAAATCCGTAGGATGTCGCTGATTGGTATTTTCCGTTTACGATGGTAGTCGATGTGCTCATCGATGTGGATGGCCCGTACAAAATATCAAAAAACTCGCTGAGCTCGGCAATGCGTAAATCCTCTACCTCGGCATTCGATGAATAGACCAGGTTGAAATACTGCCCCATGATGATTTGTTTGGGTGCATCACCAGTAAAGGTCACCTCAGCCGCCTTCAGATGAATGCTTGCTCCGCTCAACATCAGGACGAATGCCAGTATCAATTTGTTCCTCATTTCAATATGCTTTATCAATCTGTAAAATTACGTTTTTTTACCAGTCTTTGTCTGTTTTGCGGGATTTGCTTTGCTGCATCTGGAGCTTTTTGACCTTTTCTTGGGTCTCTTTTTCATCCTGACTTAAGGCATCCAGCAACTGCCTCGCCTTTTCCTTGGAAACTTGCTCTTGCTGCTGTTGTTGCTGATCCTGCTTTTTATTCTGATTTTGCTTCTTTTCCTGATCGTCTTGTTTCTGCTGTTGTTGCTGTTTGTCCTTCTGATCGTCTTTCTGGTCTTTTTTATTGTCTTTGTTTTGCTTTTGTTGTTGTTGCTGTTTTTTCAGCATGGCTTGTGCCAAGGCCAGGTTGTAGCGGGTTTCATTGTCCCTTGGATTGATTATCAGTGAGTTCTTGTAGGCATCAACCGCTTTATCGTACTCTTTCCCTGCCATGAAGACATTTCCTGCATTGTGGAAAATCTGCGATTTCTTTACTGGATTGTTTTGAAGGTTCAGGGCATTCTGATATTGCTCAAGTGCTTCCTTGGGCTTGTTTTGCTTATAAAGGGCATTCCCCAGATTATAGGCACCTTCCTTGGATTTTGGATTCACTTCAAGTGCCTTTCGATATTGGATTTCTGCTTCCGTAAATTTCTTATTTTCGTATTGACGGTTTCCCTTTCGTACATCACTGCGTTCAGCTTTTTGAGCGGAAGCTCCCGATGCGGAAAGGATCATCAATGTAAGTACAAACAATTTGACATTGCGTAAATGCTTGTTTTTGCGTTGCATTATCAGGAAGTCGACCAACAATAAAACCAGGACGATCCAGGCAAGTCCGTCGAATTGTTCGTCATATTCACTGTATACGGCCGATTCCAGATCCGTTTTGGTCATTTTATCCAATTGGGCTTCCAAAATTTTCAAGGCAGCGTTGGAATTGTCCGAGCGAACATAAATGCCAGCTCCGGCAGCGGCTATATCCTGACACATCTTTTCATTCAGCTTGGTAATTACAACATTGCCTTCTTTATCTTTCCTGAAATCACTGCTGTTGGGCATAGGAATGGGACTACCTTGTTCCAGTCCCAATCCGACCACATGTATCTTAACACCTTCTTTTTGAGCTTCTTTGGCTGCTTCCATGGCATCATCCTCGAAATTTTCACCGTCGGTAATGACAATGATGGCTCGTTCGGCTGCACCTTTTGGCGGAAACGATTTCATACACAGATCGATCGCTTCTCCGATAGCCGTTCCCTGGGTGGGCACCAGTTCCGGTGAAATGGTGTTCATAAACATCTTGGCTGAAACGTAATCGGAAGTGATGGGCAATTGTGTGAAAGCATCACCGGCAAAAACAACCAATCCAATCTTGTCATCCTTCAGCTTATCCACCAGTTTGGATAGGATCTGTTTGGCTTTGGCCAGACGGTTGGGCTGAATGTCCTGTGCCATCATTGAATTCGATACGTCGAGTGCTATCATCAGTTCGGCCCCTTGGCGTTTGGACTTTTCAAGTTTGGAACCGAATTGTGGACCTGCAATCATGATGATGCAAATTCCTATGGCTGAAAGTTGCAGAATGAACTTCAAAAGTGGACGGCGGTAGGATACATCAGGCATGAGCTGTGCAAGTAACGCAGGATCACCAAAGGCTTTCATGCGTTTTCGCTGCCGGACATTGATAATTAGGTACAGGATGATGATAACCGGTATCAGGAGCAGTAAATAGAGATATTCAGGATTCGAGAATCGAAACATGTTCGTTAATATTTATGGAAGACGACGTAAGATGGTGTTTCTCAATAAGATCTCCAATAAGAGCAGCAGAAATGCCCCAAGTGCGAATACCCTATATTCCTCATGTTTCTTACTATATTCGTGTACATTCATCTTGGTTTTCTCAAGCTGGTCGATCTGTTGGTAGATGCTGCTCAGGCTATTGTTGCTGGTGGCACGGTAGTATTCACCACCGGTGGTTTGAGCAATCCGACGGAGCGGCGGTTCGTCGATGTCAACTTCAATGTTTTGATACTGAACTCCATAAGCTGTCTGGAATGGATACGGTGCTTTGCCTTTACGGCCGACACCGATGGTATAAACGCGGATGCCAAAGGTTTTGGCGATTTCAGCAGCTGTGATCGGGTCGATGTCTCCCCTATTGTTGGAACCGTCCGTCAACAGGATGATGACCTTGGATTTGGCTTGCGAGTCCTTGATACGGCTGACGGCATTGGCAAGTCCTAGTCCGATGGCTGTTCCATCTTCAATCAGACCACTCTTGATGCTGCTGAAAAGGTTGAGTAGAACGGTATGATCAGTAGTCAATGGACATTGGGTAAAGCTTTCAGCTGCAAACAAGACCAGACCTATGTTGTCGTTGGGTCGACCTGATATAAAGTTGGAAGCGACTTTCTTGGCAGCCTCCAAACGATTGGGCCGGAGGTCTTCTGCCAACATACTGCTGGAAATGTCCAGTGCAATCACAATATCGATACCTTCGGTGGTGACATTTTGAAAACTGTTGGAAGACTGTGGTTTGCAAAGTACTAGGATGATGAGCGTGAAAGTCAACAACCGCAAAACAAATGGAACGTGTTCCAGTCTGTTCTTCCAAGAGGGTTTCATTCCTTCAAATGCAAAACTGTTGGATATTTGTAGGGTGGCATGGCGTTTCTTTCTGCGTAGAATATGCCAAGCAACCGCCGGAATGATGAGGAGCAGCAAGTACAGGTAATATGGATTGGCTAACGTCATTTGGGCATATATTTATTCAGTTCATCCGATTCAGAATCTCCTGCCTTGGGTTCATTTTCAGGAGTATTGTTAGTTAGTTCTTCCTTCTGTTCCTCCATTGATTTCACTTCTTCCTGTTTCGTCTGATTGACAAATAGATAGGAATTAATCATACTGAGTTCGGTTTCACTTTCCAACGGCTCAATCTTGGCAAATTTCACCAAATCGGCCAATTGCAGGATCTGACTCAGATTCTGATACACAGACTGGGCCGTTTTGTCCCGTTTGAACAAGGTTAGAATCTCATCCGTTGTCATTTCCAGTGCATTGAACTGGAACCTGCGTTCGATATATTTGCGGATGATTTCCGTCAATTCGGTGTAATATTTTTTGTTTTTACCGAATTTCCAGATTTTCTCCGATTTCAGACGGTCCAGTTCCATGATGGCAACCACATGTGGTGGAAGTAAGGATTCGAGTGCCACGGTATCCCCTTTTAAATTGGGGAATTTTTTCCGCAGATAAAACCATATAATAAGGAGTATCAAGGCATAGAACAATAGGAAAACGAGGGTTTCGACCAGATAGTCGCTCAAAACAAATGGAGGTTGCTGTACACCTTTGATATCGAAAACCTGCATTTTAGTTGTATCAACATCATAAGTCATGACCTTGATTCCCAAATAGTTGCTTTCGATGGTATCGTTGTCTGCCAAAATCTTGACAGGAGGAATGTAATACAGTCCGGAGTCAAACGACGTAATCAGGTAATCGGTTTTCAGCACAATCCGTTCCTTGTTGATGCTGACGGTATCCAGTTTTCCGCGGCCAATGATTCCCAGTCCCGTGACAAGGGTATCACCGGGGAACGACGGAAAAACATACCTCATGGACGCGGGACCCGATACCTCAATATGGTACATGGATTGCTCACCGATCATCAGATCGCTTGAATCGACGGACGTTTTGACGCTGACCCGTTGTTGTGCCTGAAGCGATGAAAGCGTCAGGATCAGACCCAGCAGTACGAGAGTTTTTTTTAACATATTAATTTCGGAGATTGAACAGGTTCATCAGGGCTTTTACATAATCCTGATCGGTTGAAACGGAAACCGAATCCACTTTGCTTTTCTGAAAGGTATCTTGCAGACGCTCCTGCTGCTTTTGCCACCATTGACGGTACGTAGCACGGACTTTGGATGAAGATGTGTCAATCTGACGTTCCTCACCTGTTTCGGCGTCTTTGATATGAATCAGTCCGACCGATGGCAATTCCGTTTCCCGCTTGTCGAAAACCTGAATGGCTACGATGTCGTGTTTCCGGTTGGCGATGGTCAAGTCGGTCTGAAAACTTTTCGGATCGATAAAGTCGGATAAAACGAAAGCCGTACAGCGTTTCTTGATGACGCTGGTCATGTATTTCAAGGCTCCGCTCAAATCTGTTTTGGTGTTTTCGGGTTGGAAATCAATGAGTTCACGTATTATGAACAAAATGTGTTTCTTTCCTTTTTTTGGAGGAATGAATTTTTCCAGTTTGTCCGAATAGAAAATGACCCCGATCTTGTCGTTGTTCTGGATAGCAGAAAACGCTAGTGTGGCCGCCATCTCCGTAATCATGTTCTGTTTGAGCTGGTGCTTGGTTCCGAACATGCGGCTGCCCGATACATCGATCAGCAGCATTACGGTCATTTCCCGTTCTTCTTCGAAAATCTTGACATAGGGATGGTTGAAGCGTGCCGTCACGTTCCAGTCAATGCTACGGATATCGTCACCAAACTGGTATTCCCGTACTTCGGAAAAGGCCATACCTTTGCCCTTGAAGGCAGTGTGGTACTGGCCTGCGAAGATATTCTGGGAAAGACCGCGGCTCTTGATTTCTATTCGTCGGACGCGTTTCAGTAAATCGCTAGTTTCCATGCTCAAAAATTAGGGTACTTCGACCGCGTTTAGGATTTCGCTGATGATTTCCTCGCTGGTCAGGTTGTTGGCTTCGGCTTCGTAACTGAGTCCGATGCGGTGACGCAGTACATCATGGCAAACAGCACGGACGTCTTCGGGAATCATATAACCGCGACGCTTGATGAAAGCGTAGGAACGGGCTGCCAGCGCCATGTTGATGGATGCACGGGGGGAACCACCGAAGGAAATCATTTCTTGCAGGTTCTTCAGGCCGTATTCTGCCGGATAACGGGTGGCGAAAACGATGTCCACGATGTAGCGTTCGATTTTTTCATCCATATAAACCTGACGAACGACTTTGCGGGCTTCGAGGATTTCTTCTGTATTCAGGATGGGCAAGATGGGAGGCAGCTTTTCGCCGATGTTCTGACGGATAATCAAGGTTTCTTCCTCCTTTTTGGGATAGCCGATGACCACTTTCAGCATGAAACGGTCGACCTGGGCTTCGGGCAACGGATAAGTGCCTTCCTGTTCAATGGGGTTTTGGGTAGCCATGACCAAAAACGGCGCATCCAACTCGTAGGTGTTGTTGCTGATGGTGACTTGGCGTTCCTGCATGGCTTCGAGCAAGGCACTCTGCACTTTCGCGGGTGCACGGTTGATTTCATCGGCCAAAATGAAGTTGGCGAAAATCGGACCTTTCTTGACGGCGAATTCTTCCTTTTTCTGACTGTAGATCATGGTGCCCACCACGTCGGCAGGCAACAGGTCTGGAGTAAACTGAATTCGGCTGTACTTTGCATCGATCAGTGATGCCAGACTCTTGATGGCCAGTGTTTTTGCTAGTCCGGGAACCCCTTCCAGCAAAATATGGCCGTCGGACAATAAGCCGATCATCAACGATTCCACCAAATGTTTTTGTCCGACAATGACTTTCTCCATACCGAGGTTGATCATGTCTACGAACGAACTCTTTTTTTCAATCAGTGCGTTCAGTTCCCGAATGTCTATGTTTTGACTCATGTAACGTGATTATTGATTAATGATAGTTGCATTTTTGTTTAAGTCCTGCAAAATTAAAAAGGATAGGCTTCATTTTAACAGTCAGACCCGTTAAAAATATTTAAGCCTATCCCAATAATGTAGAATTCCGGTCGCGAATGCCCCGCTGCTTGCTGCGGGGTTAGCGAATTAACTTCATTCATTGCCGGAATCGGAGATTCCTCGCCGCTTAAGGCGAGGAGCTTCAATTATCCCCTGATTAGTTGTCAGGTCACCAACTGTAGCTTTATTGAGCTCCTATATATTGTAGTTGAAGCGCTTTGGCTTTGGCAACCAAGGCCTGATTCTTCGGATCAATGAGCTTGGGATCCGGTTTGGGGATCCGTATGGTGATGCCTGCAGGAACATTATCCGGCTTTGGAATGACACTTTTGTTTGCCTGATAGATATAAACCCAGAAAATTTTGTCGCCGTAGTATTTCAGGGCTAGTAAATTCAGTCGATCTCCTGGTTTCAGAACAACAGTGGCGATGTATTCCGTTGGCACAGCTGGTGTAGTAGTTTTAACTGATGCTGTAGTTGTTTTAGCTACTATGGTCGTTTTTGCCGGGGGGGTTGCAGGCTTCACGGCCGAAGTGGTCGTTTTTGCTACTGTTGTGGCCTGTTTGGCTTCAGATGTCGTTTGTTTGAGAGGTGTTACCGTAGGTTTGGCCACCGGTGTAACCTGTTTCGTTGCCACCTGGTTTTGATCGGCTTTCGTTGCTGTCGGTTTAGCGACACCTGTTTCCTGTGCAACCGACTGAATGACAGCTTCCAGTGAATCGTCCGAAGTGCTATTCAGGGTCGTATCTGATTCTTGCTCCAAGGCTGCCAAATCTTGCTGTAAAGTGGCATCGGCTTCCAGTGAATCGATTAATTCAATTTCATTGGTTTTTAGAGCATTATCCTTTCTCTTTTTATCGTTTGAAATCCATGACCAAACACCCAAAATAACAATTAACAGAAAAAACAGTATCCACGCAAAGGTGGAACGCTTGTTTTTTTTCGGGTTTGTATGTTTTTCGTTACCATCAACGTTCTTTGGTGTTTTTTCCTTTACCGCCACCGTTTTCTTTTCAACTGGCGCTGCGTTGTTTTCGGTTCCACCGTCCAGTTCCACTGGTTCAAGATGTGCATATGGCTGATTGACCAAAGTCTTCAGATCGGCATCGGGTATGAATGATACTTTATAATGCTCCCTGATTTCAAATTCTTCACCGGTAGAGACATTCACACTTTTACGAGCATCCACCAAAACGAGTTTGAGTGTGCCAAGACCGTTGATCTTGACGATACCATCTTCAAAAAGTGCATCTTCTGATACCTTAAAGAAGGCTCTCAGAAACTCTTCGGCATCTTTTTTTTTGATTTTACCGGCTTCCGCCAGTTGATCAGTCAAATCCTGAAGGAGCAGTTTATTGTTCATGGACGGTGTAGTTTTTGATTTTTTCCTTCATGGTGGTACCAGCCTTGAAACTGGCAACATACTTGGGAGGAATCATCCATCGGGTTCCTGTGGATGGATTGACGGATACGCGTTCCTCTTTCTTCTTCACTTCAAAAGTTCCGAAACCCTGAATGGCCAAACTATCACCATCCGCAAGGATTCTAGCGATGAGTGCAGAGGTCAGGTCAAGCAGTTCACTGGCACGATTGCCGGTCGTCGGAACGGTCTGCTGAATTTTCTGAACAAGCTCTTTGTTTTTCAAAACGATGAATTTTTAGGTGATGCTGCTATCTCCCCCAAAATTAAACAAATTTCCAATATATCACAAACAAAAAAAAGGCCACCTCAATTCAATATTTTGAGATGACCTTTTAGAAAGCAAGTGATTTTTCAATAGGGAGTCAAGTACAAGGCACTGATTGTGAAGTCGTACCGGAGCGTACTTAAGGTACGTGAGGATCGACAAGCAAGCAGTAACGCAGTAATTGGCTTCCTATTGGGAAATCACCTTAATGCGGCTTGGGCTGCTGCTAGGCGAGCGATCGGAACTCGGAACGGAGAGCAACTTACATAGTTGAGACCCACACGGTGGCAGAATTCAATGGAAGAAGGTTCACCACCGTGTTCTCCGCAAATACCGCATTTCAGTTCAGGACGAACAGAACGACCTTTTTCGACGGCCATTTGAACCAACTGCCCTACTCCTTTTTGGTCGAGCACCTGGAACGGATCCACTTTCAGGATTTTCTTTTCCAGATAGGTCGGCAGGAAGGTTGCGATGTCGTCGCGGCTGTAACCGAAGGTCATCTGAGTCAAGTCATTGGTACCGAATGAGAAGAATTCGGCAGCGCTGGCGATACGATCTGCAGTCAACGCGGCACGCGGGATTTCTATCATGGTACCAACCTTGTAATCAATGCGTTTACCGGTTTCAGCAAAAAGTGTTTCTGCTGTGGCACGGATCACTTTTTCCTGTTCGAGGAATTCATATAGGATACCGGTGAGGGGAACCATGATTTCCGGGTAGGTGGTCACACCTTCTGACTGCAGTTCCAAAGCGGCACTGAGGATGGCTTTCGTCTGCATCTCCGTGATTTCAGGATAGGTATTGCCCAAGCGGCAACCACGGTGACCCAACATCGGGTTGGATTCGTGCAAGGAGTTCACGCGTTGTTGAATGGTTTTCAGGGAGATACCCATCGTTTTGGCGAGTGCTGCCTGTTCTCTTTCTTCGTGGGGTACGAATTCATGCAAGGGGGGATCCAGCAGACGAACGGTCACGGGCAGACCAGCCATGGCTTTGAAAATGCCCTTGAAGTCGGCTTTCTGATACGGCAGAATCTTGGCCAATGCAATGCGGCGACCTTCAGCGTTTTCAGCCAGAATCATTTCACGCATGGCTTTGATCTTTTCACCTTCGAAGAACATGTGTTCCGTGCGGCAGAGACCGATTCCGGTGGCCCCGAACTTGCGGGCAACTTCGGCATCGTGAGGCGTATCTGCGTTGGTGCGGACGTTCATGCGGGTATATTTGTCGGCCAAAGCCATCAGATCGGCAAAATCGGAGTCCACTTCGGCTTCCATTGTTCCAAGCGTACCTAAATAGATGTCACCGGTGGAGCCGTTCAGAGAAATGGCATCGCCTTCTTTTAGAATAAGGTCGTCCACTTCCATGGTCTTGGTACTGTAGTCAATTTTAAGCATACCTGCACCTGAAACGCAGCATTTACCCATACCGCGTGCCACAACGGCAGCGTGGGAGGTCATACCGCCACGAGCGGTCAGAATACCTTGTGCAGCAGCCATACCGGCCAAGTCTTCGGGTGAAGTCTCGACACGAACCATGATGACTTTTTCACCTCGGGCAGCCCATTCGGTGGCGTCGTCAGCGTTGAATACAATTTTACCGGAAGCAGCACCGGGAGAAGCAGCCAGCCCTTTTGCAACGACTTTGGCGCCATTGATGGCTTTCTTGTCGAATACCGGGTGAAGCAATTCATCCAATTTGTTGGGTTCCACACGCAAAACAGCGGTTTTCTCATCGATCATGCCCTGACGCAACATATCCATGGCAATTTTGACCATGGCAGAACCGGTGCGCTTACCGTTACGGGTTTGGAGGAACCAAAGTTTGCCTTCCTGAACGGTGAATTCCATGTCTTGCATGTCTTTATAATGGTTTTCCAGTTTGGTCTGGATGGCATCCAATTCGCCGAAAATAGGTGGCATGGCTTCTTCCATGGAAGGATAGTTGGCAAGACGAATGTCTTCACTGACACCAGCCAGAACAGCCCAGCGTTGGGAGCCTACCTTGGTGATTTGCTGCGGCGTACGGATACCGGCCACAACATCTTCACCCTGTGCATTGATGAGGTATTCACCAATGAACATGTCTTCGCCTGTGGCAGCGTCACGAGAGAAACAGACGCCGGTTGCGGATGTCAGTCCCATGTTGCCGAATACCATGGCCTGTACGGTTACAGCAGTACCCCATTCTGCGGGGATACCTTCCATTTTACGATATAAGATGGCGCGGTCGTTCATCCAACTGTCAAATACGGAACAAACAGCACCCCAGAGTTGATCGTAGGAGCTTTCCGGGAAATCGTGGCCAGTTTGTTTCTTGACGGCGGCTTTGAATTTGGAAACCATGACTTTCAGGTCTTCAACGGCCAGTTCGTTATCCAATTTGACACCTCTTTCTTTCTTGATGTGTTCAATGATTTCTTCAAAGGGGTCCATATCGTTTTTATTCTCTGGTTTCATACCCAGAACCACGTCACCGTACATTTGAACGAAACGGCGGTAGGAGTCCCAAGCGAAGCGGGCGTTGCCTGTCTTGCGAGTAAGTCCTTCAACCACAGCATCATTCAATCCTAAGTTGAGGATGGTGTCCATCATGCCAGGCATGGATGCACGTGCACCTGAGCGTACGGATACCAATAAAGGATTTTCTACGTCGCCGAATTTGGAGTTCATCAGTACTTCAACACCCTGGATGGCTGATTCTACTTCCACTTTCAATAAAGCTATGACTTCCTGTTTTCCAAGTGAAAAATATTCGGAACAAACATCGGTAGTGATCGTGAAACCAGGAGGAACCGGTACACCGATCAAATTCATTTCAGCCAAATTGGCACCTTTACCACCGAGGAGATTTTTCATGGTTGCTTTACCTTCGGCATGTCCGTTTCCGAAGGTGTAAACTCTTTTCGTTGTCATTCGTGTCTTAGATTTATGTGAAAAAAATTAGGATTTTCTTGAGATACGCAAATGTAGAAAAAAACCTTTTGAACGACCTAAATTTTCGGTTTAAAATTTGGCTAAAATTCGTATAGAAAAAGAAATCTGACTGTAATTTCGTATTTTTGCAGCCTGATTCGGAAATGGTAAGACCTAAAACCGAAATAAACGCACACAAATTAGAGCATTTTGGCAAAAAATAGAAAAGTTCTTCCAGTATTGGAAGCGGTCACGATCACGGATGTCGCCGCAGAGGGAAAAGCACTGGCAAGAGTTGGTGAAATGGTTGTATTCGTGCCTTTCGTGGCACCCGGCGATGTTGTTGACCTAGAGCTCCACCGTAGGAAGCGCAATTATGCGGAAGGTAAAGTCGTAAAAATTCACACGCTATCTGAAAATAGGGTAACTCCTATGTGTCAGCACTTTGGGGTGTGCGGTGGTTGTAAGTGGCAACACCTGCCTTATTTGGATCAATTGAAATTCAAGCAAAAACAGGTCTTTGATGCGCTGACCCGCATCGGTAAAGTTGATCTGCCACCGTTTTTTGCAGCCGATCCTCAAACCGTATCTGCTGCTCAGATCGAAAAGGTGGATTACAGCAGCAACGCTTTCTACCCGATTTTTGGTTCAAAAAAGACTTCATTTTACCGTAACAAGCTGGAATTCACGTTTTCAGACAAGCGCTGGATGACGAATGAAGAAGTTGCATCCGGTGCGACGTTCGAAAACATGGATGCCCTCGGTTTTCACATTCCGGGCGCATTCGACAAAGTACTTGGCATTGAAAAATGCTGGCTTCAGGACGATGTTTCGAATCGGATCCGTCTGTTTGTGCGTGATTTTTGCCTTTCAAATGGTTATACGTTCTTTAATCTGCGCAATCAGCATGGTTTGATGCGGAATCTTCAAGTGCGGACTTCTTCTACGGGCGAATTGATGGTCATCGTAGTATTTTTTGAAGATGAGGCGGAAAAGCATGAAGCGTTACTTAAAGAAATAGCATCCAACTTACCGGAAATCACTTCATTGGTTTATATTATCAATCAGAAGGCCAATGATACGATCGGTGATCAGGATATTCATGTATATAAAGGGCGTGACCATATTTTTGAAGAAATGGAAGGTCTTCGATTTAAAATCGGTCCAAAATCCTTTTATCAGACCAATTCGGATCAAGCCCTTGAATTGTACAGGGTAGCCAAGGCTTTTGCCGGCCTGACGGGTGACGAGTTGGTGTATGATTTATATACCGGCACCGGCACCATTGCTCAGTTTATTGCCAGGGATTGCCGTAAAGTCATTGGCATTGAATATGTTCCCGAAGCTATCGAAGATGCTCGTGTAAATGCGGAACTTAATGGTCTGGAAAATACCTTGTTTTTCGCGGGTGATATGAAAGATATTCTTTGCCCGGAATTTATAACAAAATATGGACACCCGGACGTGTTGATTACTGATCCTCCCCGCGCCGGCATGCATGCCGACGTCGTTAAGGCGATGCTTTTTGCTGCACCTGAGAAGATCGTGTATGTAAGCTGTAATCCGGCAACGCAGGCGCGTGACCTGGCATTGCTGGACAGCGATTATGAAGTCGTGAAAGTACAGCCCGTCGACCTATTTCCTCATACGCAACATGTTGAGAATGTTGTGCTTATGGTCAAGCGTGCTGTACGAAAAGAGCCTGTTGTGGTGGAACCTGTCCCCGTTTCAACCTCAGATGAGGGAAGCAATTGCCTCGATCTCGATGAGGGCACCCTTGGGTAAGCCCTTGACAGCAAATGCTGAACGTGCAGGATACGAACCTTCGAACTGAGATTCGTACACTTTGTTCATATCTGCAAATAGATTCATATCTGCCAAGAAGACGGTGACTTTCACAATATGGTCCATTTGACAACCCGCTTCCGATAAAATCGCCCGGATGTTTTTGAAACACTGGGTGGTTTGACCTATGATATCGACCGATTCAATGTTCCCGCTTCTGGGGTCAATAGGAATTTGACCTGAAACGAATATGAGATTCCCGGCACGGATAGCCTGATTGTAGGGTCCGATGGCTGCAGGTGCCTGTGACGTTTTGACGATAGTTTTCATAATTGAACGTATTGGTTTAAAAACCTAGAATATAGCCGGATGTTCCCGCTAACAGGCCAATTATGCCATTTATGACCTTTACACTGAGGAATCCTCGTTTGGATTCTGCCAGCAAGGGTAAGGTCGAGTGTCCATCCTGTGTGATGGAATTGGCTAAAAGGATGCTGAAGGGGATTTGCCCGCTCAAAAAAAGTGAAATAAAGACCAGATTCGGCCCTGATTCCGGGATAAATCCGATCAATACAGCCAAAAGCAAGACCCACAACTGATTGTGTGCCACCCAATTGGTCATTTCGACAGAATGCATGAGGAAATGGATGAGCGTCAATGCTCCGAAGGTCCAAAGGAATATTTTCGGAACGTGCTGACGTATGATGTGTTTCCAGAGGTGTTCTTCCAGAAAGTGATCGTCCACGAAGAAAAAAGTGATCATCATCAGTGATGCCATCACTAGAAAGATGCTGTTGAACCAGGATTCATCGATGGGAAAAGTCAAATTGCCTGTTGCGGCTTCATGAGCCGCATTACCTTCATGCCCGAAAAATCCAGTACTCATTCCAACAATAAACAATCCAAGGCCGGTTATCAGCAATATTCTGGTGAATGAAGGGTTTCTGAAATTTTCTTTCAGGCTCTGTGTCATGCGTTGATGACCTGTATGTTCATGGTTGTGGACTACCAAGTGTTGCTCCATATTTCTGGGGTGAATGACTTTCCAACCAAGTTTGTCTATGAGAATACCCACCACCAGGGCAATCACGAACAAAATGCCGAAGAGCATGAATGCTTTTTGAGGCATCTGCACGAGCATGACGAAAGCTTCATCTCCTACGCTGGAAATCATGGCGGCCAGCAAGGCTCCGAAACTGACGACGCCATGCGTCCACATGCCAACTACGGCAAAACCACCGAAACAGCCTGGAATTAAGCCCAGAACAGCAGCCAAAACGACCTGCAGCGAAGGATATTTCCCCAACCAGCGCGTCCAACTACCTTGTGTCAGCACATTCGTCAATTCGATGAACAGCATGATCACGATGACGAAACATGTGATCATCAGGGTGTTGCGAAAGACGTCCGTAAAGATTTCGACCATTAATGGATTATATTCCGGATTCCATCCGATGTTTAACAGCTTCGTACATTAAAATACCGGCGGCCACGGAGACGTTCAATGAACCAATCTTTCCTAGTATGGGAATTTGCACCAGTTCATCACAAATACGCAGGTTTTCATTGGCGATACCGGTATCTTCAGCACCCATGACGATGGCGACCGGGCCAGAATAATCGGATTTAGTATAACTGTCAGCAGCCTTTTCGGAAGCCGCAATGACTTTGACTCCTGAATTCTTCAGCAACAGGATGGATTCACGGATGGATCCTTCGCGGCAGACGGGCAAGGTATGCAGTGCTCCTGCCGATGTTTTGACGGCATCCGCATTCACACTGACACTGTCGGTCATTGGAATGACGATGGCATGCACACCTGCACATTCGCAGGTACGGGCGATGGCACCAAAGTTGCGGACATCGGTGATGCCGTCAAGTAGGACGATGAATGGGCTCTTGCCTTCTTCGTACAGCGTCGGCAGGATGTCTTCCAGGCGCTGGTAGGTTACTTCAGACATAAAAGCCACCACACCCTGGTGGTTTTTCATCGTGACACGGTTCAGTTTTTCAACCGGAACACGCTGTACGGGAACGCGGGTGCCCTTGAGTGATTCAAACAGTTCTTTGGTTATTTCCGTTTCCAGGTCTTTGCGAACGAGGATCTTATCGATGTCCTTACCGGCCAGGACAGCTTCCAACACAGCGCGGACGCCGAAAATGAATTCGGAATGATTCTCATTGGGTTTGCGTACAAAGGGTCTTTTAGTATACATGTTTTTTAGTTTAAATGGAGTTTTCCAGCATCAGCTGGCGGGCATTCCGGATAGCGGCATCGGTCAGATTCGCTCCGCTCAACATCAGCGCGATTTCCGTTAAGCGTTCCTCCGGGTTCAAAGCGTTAACGTTTGTGAGGGTCTTACCGTTCAGTTCCGTTTTGAGCACTTTGAAATGGTATTTGCCTTTCACGGCAATTTGTGGTAAATGGGTGATACACAGCACTTGGCGATTACCGGCGATGCTTTTCATTATTTCTCCCATCTTATGTGCGATTTCGCCGGAGACACCGGTGTCGATTTCGTCAAACAACAAGGTTGGCAAACTGGTGAACTCAGCAATCAAGGATTTGATGCAGAGCATGATGCGGGATATTTCACCACCTGAAGCTATTCGTTCTATGGCTTGCGGACTGGTCTGCGCATTGGCTGAAAACAGGAAGGACAACTCGTCCTGTCCATCCGAATCCATTGCTTTCAAGCCGGTTTCAATGCTTATAACGGCCTTTGGAATGCCCAGCTGAACCAATTGCCCGATCAGTCGTTCTTCGATCGTTGACAACACGCTGTGGCGTTTGGCTGTAAGTTGGTCGGCCAGATTCTTTGCAATGCATTCTGCTTCAGTCAGTTGTTTTTGCCTTTCAGCAATGTTTGCATCGAACGAATCTATGAATCTTAGTTTATCTGCAAACTCATCGCGCAAAACGATTAGCTCGGTGGAGTTTTTTACGTGGTGTTTCTGCTGAAGAGTAAACAGCAGATTCAGCCTTTCGCTTAGTTGATCCATTCTTGAGGGATTAACTTCCACATCATTCAGCATGACTTCCAGTTCCCTGGATAAATCCTTCATATCCAGATAACTGGAGCGGATACGTTCACCAGCTTCCTGCAATTTGGGATAGACTTTCAGTAATTGTTCCGATTGGTTCAAGGCAGTCTTGAGTGAGGTGTTGACACCGTGCTCCTCTTCGTCCAGTAGAGTAAAGATCTTGCCCAGACCCATTTTAATTTCTTCAGAATGGGTCAGCATTTCCCATTCGGTTTCAAAGGCTTCTTGCTCTCCCTCTTGGAGGCCTGCCCCTTCCAATTGTTCCAACTGAAAACGAAAGTAATCTTCCTCTTCCTTAGCCTTCAAAGCCTTGTCTTCCAACTTCTTCAAACTGGACTGCAGTTCTTTGTATTGTCTGAACGCTTCCTTGTATTCACCAAGTAATTGGGAGTTACATGCGACGGCATCGATGATGTCGCGTTGAAAAGCGTCATTACCGACGAGTAAGTTCTGATGCTGGGAATGAATGTCGATGAGTCTGCCACTCAATTCTTTGAGAATATTGAGCGATACTGGAGAATCGTTTACGAAGGCACGGCTTTTGCCATTGCTGAAGAGTTCCCTGCGGATCAGGCAGGTTTCAGGGTCGAATTCAAGGTCGTTTTCTTCAAAAAAGGACTGCAAACCGTAGGCTTGAATCTGAAAAGTGGCTTCTGTCACGCATTTTTCCGCACCTTCCTGAATGACGCGGTTGTCTGCACGCTGCCCGAGAATCAACGAAAGCGCTCCCAACAGAATGGATTTACCGGCTCCCGTTTCACCGGTTAGTACGGAAAATCCATCATCGAAGGACAAGTCCAGCTTGTCGATCAGGGCGTAATTCTCAATGTGCAGGTTCCGGAGCATGTCACTTTTTGGTTTTGATGCCTTGCAACCGGTTGGAGGAAGCTGGATATATACTGTTCAGCAGGTCGTATACCCCCTCTTTTTCCTGAGCACTGGCTTTGCTGTAAATATTGATGAGCTCATCGGCTTTGGTTTCTATGAAATTCGAAAGCAAAGGAGATCCCGGTTTGAATTGTTTGGCCGGTTTCAGATTTTCCAAAGCTGCATAAATCTTTGCCCTGCCTTCTTCGGGCTTTTCGTACATGATATCCAGTCCCAAGCGGTGATATTGATAAGAAAGCAGGCGCATTTCGGGCTGATTTTCGTTGCTCAACACATTGGCCCAGCCCCAATGGTTCTTGTCAACCTGTGCCTTCCAGTTCTCTCCCATAGTGCCTTGTGCCATGGAGGTTATCTCTTGGGCGCGTTGGAAGAAGGGACTTCCGCCCAGCTTAGAAAAACTGTCGAAGTCGAGGCCTAGGATGATGTACGCCCAAAAATCCAAGGTGGCCGTGAGATTGTCGGAGATGGTGGTTTCGTTGAACGTCAGCGTCTGATTCTCCTGAAAGTCGAAAACCAATGTTTCTCGAAAATTCAGCAGACTGGTCGTATAGTTCGTTCCGTAAACTGGTCTGGAACTCTGTATCTGAAAATCGCAGGTGTGGGTATTTGCTTCCCGTGATTTGAAGATGAACAGGATGGAACAGTCGATCTTTTCGGTGCTGCTCAGTTGTACATTGGAGAAACGGGTGGTGTTCATATACTCCTGAACCGTTGTTTTCAGGTTTTCATAGACAGCCTTGTCCGTTCCTGAAATCTGTTCCGTATTGATCTGTACCTTGCAGTTCAGTTCTTGGGCATAGACAGACAATCCTCCGAAAAGAAGGACAGTCGACAACAGAAAGCATTTAAAGATCCGTGGCTGCATAATTGGCATTTTAATACAAAGTTATAAATAAATATAGTATTAATCAGGTGTTAATAAAATAATTATTCAATTCGTTTAGAATGTCCTCTGCCACTTCTTTTTTTGATTTCAGTGGAAAAGTGTATTCACCACCTTCCCTTTTCAGGATGGTGATTTGATTGGTGTCGTGTTGGAAACCTGCGCCTGGGTTTCGAAGGGAATTCAGAACGATGAAATCCAGGTTCTTGCGTTCTAGCTTGGATTGGGCATTTTGGATTTCTGCATCGGTCTCCAATGCAAATCCGACCAGAATCTGCGGTCTCTTTTTGAGTTGACCGAGCGTGGCGGCAATGTCACGGGTCGGTTTGAGCTGCACAAGCAGGTCTTCTTCTCCGCGTTTTTGCTTGGAATCGTAGGGCTTTGAAGGCGTAAAATCGGCAACAGCCGCGCAAAGTATGGCTGCATCGGCTGCCGGGAAAAAAGCAACCGCCTTTTCAAACATGTCGGCGGCCGATTCCACGTCGATGCGATCGATGTGCGGATGCTCGGTTTTAAGACTGACCGGACCGGCAATCAGTTTCACGCGAGCACCACGGTTGGCGCAGGCTTCAGCCAGGGCAAAACCCATTTTACCAGAAGAATAGTTGCCGATAAAGCGCACGGGATCAATCTTTTCATAGGTCGGACCTGCGGTGATCAAAATGGTCTTTCCTGACCAGGGTAATTTTTGAGCGAAAAAGTCAGAAATGATTCTGAAAATTACGATGGGTTCCTCCATCCTACCCTTGCCTACGTCGCCGCAAGCCAGTTCGCCCTCCGTGGATTCGATGAACTGAACGCCCCGGGCATGCAGTTTCTTTGTATTTTCCTGAACAGCAGGATGATCCCACATCTTATAATTCATGGCAGGTGCCACGAAAACAGATTTCTCAAACGCCAGATAGGTGGTGGAAAGCGCATCGTCCGCAATACCGCCTGCAAATTTGCCAAGGATGTTGGCAGTTGCCGGTGCGACCAGCAGTATGTCAGCCCAATCGTTCAGCGCGATGTGCTCTGTCGAGGCATCGTTCGATTCTTCAAACGTATTGGAATAAACGGCATTTTTTGAAACGGTTTGCAGGGTCAGACGCGTGACGAATTCAAGGGCATGCTGCGTAGCAATGACTTTGACTTCGGCACCTGCCTTGACGAACAAACGAATCAGTTCCGGGGTCTTGTAGGCGGCGATGCCACCTGAAATGCCCAGCAATATGCGTTTACCTTTCAGCATGTTTATTTGGTTATGGACCGCAAACGAATGCGGGTCAGTACATTTTTGGTGTTCAGGGCGAAATCACCCTGCATCATCCAGCCATAGTAGCCGGAATCCTTTTTCAAAATGTCCTCCACAGTTTGATCTTTATATTTTCCGAAATTGAAGACTTCAACATCGTTATCGTTCAGTATGATTTTTCCGGCAAAATCCACATTTCGGTTAAAGGAGGAAAATGCAGAAAGATACTGCACATCGTTTGTCAGGTCCGGATAGCGGTCCAACTGGGATTTCAGCACTTCGTAGGTTGCCCTGGTATCGACTTCAGCCCCGTGGGCGCCTTCCAACTCTGCATTACAATAGAATTTGTAGGCAGCGCTCAAAGTGCGTTGTTCCATTTTGTGGAAAATAACCTGAACGTCAATGAGTTTGCGTTTGCTTAAATCGATGTCGATGTCGTTCCGAAGGAATTCTTCGGCGAGCAAGGGCACATCGAAACGGTTGGAATTGAAACCAGCCAAGTCGCAGCCTTCAATGTCTTTGGCGATGTTTTTACCTATTTCCTTGAAAGAGGGCGAGTTGGCAACGTCTTCATCCGTGATGTGATGAATGTCCGAAGCCTCTTTGGGGATGGGCATGCCGGGATTGACCCGGAAGGTTTTTGTTTCCTCATTCCCGTTGGGATAGACCTTGAGGTAGGCTATTTCGACAATCCGGTCCGTGTTGGCATTGACTCCGGTTGTTTCGAGGTCAAAGAATACCAACGGATTTTTGAGATTCAGTTGCATGGGTTTTGTTTAGTCGTTCAGAAGCATGGGCATCAGCAGCATCAATAAATCCTCGTCGGCGTCGTTTTCAAGCGGGAGAAACAGACCTGCTCTGGACGGATCGGCCAATTCAAGCACGATTTCCTGCGTATCCAGGTTGGACACGATGTCGATGATGTATTGGGCCTTGAAGCCGATGTTGATGCGGTCGCCTTCGTATTGGCAGGGAATGGTTTCCTCGGCTGAAGTCGAGAAGTCGATGTCCTGCGTAGTCAGTTCGATGTTATTGTTGGTGATCACCAGTTTGACTAGGCTGCTGGCTTGGTTGGCAAAGATGGAGACGCGTTTCAGCGTGTTGAGGAAGGAAGCCCTGTCAACCAGCACTTTATACGGGTTGTTCTGCGGAATGACGGCGTTGTAGTTCGGGAAACGACCTTCCACCAGGCGGCAGTAAATGGTGTAGCTGGAGAGGCGGAAAACCACATTGCTGTCGTCAAAAGCAATAAGTACGGTGCCGGTTTCCTTCGGCAGAATGGCGCGCAGGAGGACGGCGGGTTTCTTCGGGATGATCAGCATGGCGTTCTGGTCCCCTTTGATGGCGCTGTTGCGGAGACGAACCAATTTGTGTGCGTCGGAAGCCACGAAGGTGACGTTTTCGGTGGTGATGTCCATGACCACGCCGTTCATGACGGGTCGGAGTTCATCGTCGGCAGATGCGAAAAGTGTGGAAATAATACCGTTCAGCAGGATGTTGGCCGGTATTTCGAGGTTGCTGTTGCTTTCCTTCAATTCTTTCAGCTTGGGGAATTCGTCTCCGCTTTGGGCAACGAATTTGTATTTGCCGTTCTGGTACCAGATGGTCACCTCCAGGCTGTTTTCGTTGATTTCGATGGTAAGTGGTTGTTCGGAAAGTTCACGCAGCGAGTCCAGCATGGTCTTGGAAGGGATGGCATAGCAACCGTCGCTGTCGGATTCGATCAGGTCGAGGGTGGTCACTAGTGTTGTTTCCGTATCCGATGCCGTGGCGGTCATCTTCAGTCCTTCGATTTTCAACAGGAAACATTCGAGTATGGGCAGCGTGTTCTTGGAATTGATAACACGGCTGATGGCCTGGAGGTGGCTCAGGAGAGCAGAGCTTGATGCGATGAATTTCATACGATATTTTTTTGGGGTTTTTACATAGTGTTGCACAAAAATACGAAAAAAATGGTACAGTTTGACCGTCCTGACCATTTTTTTAAGCACTTTTGGCAATGATTTGCAAACCCTTTTGAAACAGAGGGTTGACTAAGGAAATCAGAGGGTCATAACCAGCTCGTCGTAGGAGAAAAATACACCCTCGGGCAGTGTCGGTTCCACTTCTGCCTGAAGCCCCATATCGTGGCTCATGTGGATCAGATAGGAACGTTCAGGACGTATTGTGTCAATGATGTCAAGGGCCTGTTTCAGGGTGTTGTGTGAAATGTGTTCCTGTGCCCTCAATGCATCTACAATCAGGACTTTACTGCCTTTTACCTTTTCCAGCTCTTTCTCCGTAATGCTGTTGAAATCGGTCAAATAGGTGAGCTCGCCAATTCGGTAACCGATGACGGGCAGTTTGTGGTGAAAGACCTCTATGGGGATTATTTCCAAGTGGTTGACCTTGAATTTCTCCTGAGTCACCGGTCTTAGATCGAACAAGGGCACCCCTGGATATGGGTTTTCGCGGAAGCTGTATGGCATAGCCACTTTGAGGTGGTTCAGGATGCGCGAAACGGCATAAAGCGGCATTTCGTTGTAGGAACAGAACGGCCTAAGGTCATCCAGGCCGCCCATGTGGTCGTAATGTTCATGGGTGATCAAAACGGCGTCGATATGACGGATGTTGGCTCTGAGTGCCTGTTCCCTGAAGTCCGGACCGCAGTCTATAAGCAAGCTGGTACCCTGATCTTCCACCAAAACGGATGAACGTAACCGTCGGTCTCTGGGGTCTTTTGACATGCAGGTCGCGCAACTGCAAAGCAACGCGGGGTTGCCGGTGGATGTGCCTGTTCCAAGGAAAGTCAGTTTCATGATTGTCAGCTCTTTAAATGAAAATAACTTCGGGATGCAACTGAATTCCGAATTGAGCTTTCACATCTTCCATAATTCTGTCGCTGAGATTGATGATGTCGGCGGCGACGGCATTGCCAGGATTGACCAACACGAGCGCTTGTTTGTCGTGCACCGCGGCGTTACCGAGCTTTTTGCCTTTCCATCCGGCCTTGTCAATGCACCAAGCGGCTGAAACCTTGACTCGATCTTCGCTCAAAGGCCAGTAGGGCATATCGGGAAACTTTATTTTGAGATTCTCGAACTGTATTTTTGGAATATCAGGATTCATGAAAAAACTTCCTGCATTTCCGATGATCTGTGGGTCAGGTAATTTGGAATTTCGGATTTCCAAGATTGCCTTCCGGACGTTTTTCAAACTGATGCCGCCCGCTTTTTCCATGCGTTCATTTAAATCCCCGTACTTCAAGTTTGGTATAAAGACCTTTGATAAATTGTATGTTACATAGCATACAATAAACTTATTCTTTAACTCTTTCTTGAAAATGCTGTCCCGATATCCAAACCTACAAGCTACATTGCTAAAAGATTTCATTTCGAGCGTTTCCAACTCCAGTGCCTCCACCAACTCTATACTGTCTTTGGCTTCAGAACCATATGCACCGATGTTTTGGATTGAACTGGCACCGACTTCACCGGGTATGCCGGACAGGTTTTCCAAACCGCTCAAGCCGTGTTCGACTGTGTAATCCACCAGATCATCCCAAAGGACTCCGGAGCCGGCACGAACCAGGACATTTCCGTTAGCACATTCAGTCGATTCAATAGAGTGAAGCGTGGAATGTAAAAGTAATCCGGGATAATCTCGGGTAAACAAAAGGTTGCTCCCCCCTCCTATCGAGAATTTTGGATAATCAATGAAGCGTTTGTCCTTTAGTAGATTACAGAGTTCTTCCACCGATTCGAAATCGGCCCAGAAGCGGGTTGAAGCTTCCATATGGAACGTGTGTTTGTCCCGAAGCTGCATATTTTCAAGAAGAGGCATAGGCTTGATGTATAAGAAACAAAATTACTTTTTTTTTTGAGTAAATGCTATCTTTGCTTTCATAAACCGAATGAAAGCATGCTCTCCATCCTGATACCTGAATACAACTGTAATTGCACTCGTCTCGTCCGCGATTTGGCAGACCAATGCCTCCAAGAAAAGATTGATTACGAAATTCTCGTCTTGGATGACGCTTCACCGGATTTTCCACATGAAAACCATGCCCTTCCATCGATTCCTGGTTGTATATTATCCACAAACAAGGTAAACATCGGTCTGGCCCGCAGCAGAAACCGTTTGGCCCGAATGGCCAGATTTGAGTGGTTGCTTATTTTGGACAGTGATTTACAAGTCTTTGACAACCAATTCATCAAGCGATATTTAGACGTTCTGGGCAAAGCACCTGTCATTTCCGGTGGTGTGGTTTGCAGCAAAGAAAAGCCCGAAGCTGCCCGGATGCTCCGCTGGAAATACAGCCGAAAACGTGAAAGTCTGTCGGCCGAAGTTCATAATCGAAATCCTTGGAGATCGTTTTTTTCATCCAATATTCTGATGGAAAAATCAGTCAGTGAGCTGATTCCGTATGATGAGCAGTTTCAGGATTACGGACACGAGGATACCATTATGGGTTATCAGATGAAAACGCATGGAATTAAGGTGCTGTATATTGACAATCCTCTTTTACATCTTGGAATAGATCTGAGTGACCGGTACCTTGCCAAAAGTCTCCTGGCTGTGGAAAAATACCTGGATGCGCCCGTTTTCAAATCGGATGAAATGGTGCTGGAAGTAAAGATTTTCCGAGTATATCGCTTGGTCAAAAAAATGTGCTTGGATGGTTTGGTTGCCTGGAAGTTCCAGTTATTAAAAAAAATGTTGCACAAAAATCTAACGGGCAAGCATCCAAACCTTTTTTTGTTTGATTTTTATAGATTGGGGCATTTGTGCCAGGAGGCACGCTCCCGATCATTGGATTCAACACACCTCCCACGCACATAAATCACAATAGTATTCGCATCTGGGACAAAATCCAGGATTTATCGTATTTTTGTAGCTATCTAAACCAAAAAAATGGACAACCCCAACCAATTTCCATTGATTTCCATCGTAATGCCTGTCCTCAACCGGGAAGATTTTTTGGATGTATCGTTGCAAAGTATTTTTAGCCAAACGTACAGGCCAATTGAACTTATCCTTGTGGACAATGGTTCTGAAGACCGTTCTTTGTCCATTTGTCAGGATTTCCAGACAGCAAACGATCATGATTTTTTTCGCATCGTTCTATTGCAGGAAAAGAAGCGAGGGGCCAATTATGCAAGGAATGCAGGTTTGGTAAAAGCTTCAGGTGATTTTCTCATGTTTTTTGATTCCGATGACCTGATGTATCCGGATTGTGTATCCAGGATCGTAAGCCAATTGGTACTAAACCATTTTCCCAAAGCTATAGCCTATCCTTTTGAGATTGCTTTTCCCAATGGAAAGAAAGTGCGTCGTCCCCATTACTTTTCAGGTGATCCAGCCGATCAACTCTTCGATATTATCATTCATACCCATAATGTTTGCCTAAGGCGCACATTACCTGAAAAAACCGGACCTTGGAGTGAGAACCTGCAGCGATGGCAAGACTTGGAATTCGGTTTCCGTTTGCTTCAGCGCACCAGTGATATCGTCTGGATGACAGGAAAGCCTTTGTATCAGGTCAATTATCATCATGCGTCAATAAGTGGGAACACGTATAGTGATGACCATCAAACGTTGTATGATACACTGATGGTCATTCGTTCCTCCATTGAAAAGCAACCGGATAGTCTGGAAAAATATCGACAGCAACGTGCTTTGTGCTACAAAATCGTCACCTTGGCATCGCAAATTCGCAAGGACGGTAACAAGCCTTTGGGCAAAAAATATTTAAATCTAGCCATTCTGCAATTGCCTCACAGGTTTCGGAAAAGAGCCATCCTCTTTTTTCGCTTTCAGTATTTGTACGAAGGGTTCCACGGACGCGGACTTTGGAGAATTGCCCGCATATTGCTATAGCAGATTTCTACACGATCATTTTAAACTCTTTTAAAAAAGTTTCGGTTTATGACTGTGACCATCATCATACCGGTATTTAATGTCTCTTCCTACATTGAGCGTTGTCTTGACTCGGTGTTAAAACAGGATTTTATACCACTGGAATGCATTTTGGTGGATGATGCTTCACCGGATGACAGTATGACCAAGGTGAAAGCGCTGTTGTCTGGTTATGAAGGTCCCATTACCTTCAAGTTGATTCGTCATGAGGAAAACAAAGGTTTGTCTGCAGCAAGAAATACTGGAATTTTGGAATCAACCGGGGAATACCTTTTTTTTCTGGACGGGGATGATGCTTTGATGGAATCCGGCATTGGAATTTTAGCGAATCTGGCCATCCGATGCGGAAATCCCGATATAATTCAGGGAAGTACAATCATTACCGGCAAAGATACTAGAAGTGACAGGTATCAGATTCAAAACGACGTCCCCGAATTCACTAAGAATCAAGTGTGGATCAGGAAGAATATGCTTAAAAGAAAGAAAATTCCAGTAACAGCCTGGAATAAGTTGATACGCAGGGACTTCATAGTCAAGAACCAATTCTTTTACAAGGAGGGTGTATGGCATGAGGACGAACACTGGACTTTTTATTCAGCGTCCAAAGTTCAATCCATGGCTTTTTGCCGCAGACCTACCTATGAGCACTTCGTCACCAGCGGTTCCATCATGACCACTTCCGGTCAACGCAGCATCGACAGTTGGTTTGACTTGCTCGGGGATTTTATTGCTCATCAAGGACTAGACAGCAGGTTGGAACGGAAAACCATTCTGGAATTGCTTTTTTGTCAGCTCGTTCGAATTATAGGTAAAGAAGCTTCAATGATCAAACCAAACCTGAACCGGCTTCAATCAATGGCCGAAGTATGTAGGAAATCGTCTTTGAAACGTCATCATTGGATGGAAATCACGCTCCTTTGGTGTTATCAATGGCCTCTGACCTGGATGCAACTATTCCGAAATAGATGGGTCAGATCCGTTTATTTCAGGATGTTACGTTGGTTTGTATAACTGTTCTTATAGTTTAATCCAATCTGGAAGTGCAATGGTCTCTTTATGACCTTTCATCCAAACTTTCGGAGCAACCACGCGTTTTTCAGGATGCTTGCCCATGTAAGCCCCCCACCAACTGAAGGAACTATTGGAAATGATGTGATCTCTGCATCTGGACATCAGCCAGATGTGCCAATAGGGATGAAGGTTTTCATTTTCCACAAATACATGATTGACAGGTAAATGCAGGTTGGCTTTCACCCATTCGGGTTCGTCGGAGAATATGAAAATTCTGAAATCTGACAAGCCTTCGGTCAGTAGATCAATGGCCTTTTCATAATAGGCAACGTCACACACACCGTACCGATCTTTATATTCCTCCGAAAAGTAATCACCGCGACGCACATGCAGGGAGATGGTGTACACGTTTTCCATCGAAGCAGCCATATTGTCAATGTACTCCGGTGTGTCTTCCTTCGGATGAAAGCAGGTTTCCCAGTCTCCCAGTTGATTGATGTATTTTTCCGTTTGCCAAAATCCGTCAAAAAAAACGAAACGTCCTTTTAAAGGGAATTTCAGCGTTTTTTCGGTTACCAGTTTCACGAAAGGATTCAATTGAAAGAAAAACTTGCCAATGTTAAAAAGGAAAGATCGGTATCGATAATAGATGCGTCGGTCCTGTACAGTTGGCAGTTCGCTGATCAGGTCAATGCCACAGGTTCTTTTGGAAGTGAAATACTTGAATGCACTCTTGTCTAAACAGACATCCTCATAGCCCTCTTTTTTTAGGAAAAGAGCGAACGCATATTGAAACAGCTGGTTTCCGAAACCCGATGAAATCTTGACTACGAACATTCAATAAGTCCTTTTTAATTTGGCATGTAGTTGTCTGAGCAGGTAGATGAACGGTTTCTTTTTTTGCCTGAAGATGCGGACAAAACCCAGTATTGCCTCTTTGCGACGGAAAATGATGGAAGGATCCTCTGGTTCAATCCATTCCTCGGGACGTCCGTAACTGGTTGGCAGGCAAAGAGGATGTCGATTGGCCAGGTATCTGTTCATGTGAGATTCGTCGTTATTGCGGGCAATGACACCGTTTGAATCATCTTGACGGGCATTTTGAAGTAATGCTGAATTCATTGCCAGAAATTCTTCGGTACGCCCGCCATAAAAGCCTCCCTGATAATACCGCTCCCCTTCTTCCGGCTTCATGCAGGCTGTGGAAGCAGAATTCCTGTCGTAGGGCCACAAAGTCTTGGGCTTGCTCAAAAAGGTGTGAAAAGAAAGATTTACCAAATAGTCCTGTTTGGCGCCTGGAAAGACTTCCTCCGAAAGGATTGGTTTTAAGAACAGGGTGTTTGCATTGAAGAAAAAACAATAATCCAGGTCTGAAAGTTGGTCGGCCACAGAATCAAAGAATTCAAAGCGGTTTAAGGTGTTACGCGGCCATCCTTGATCGGTGACTGGAATGACCGTAATGGATTCACTAGGTTGAATGTTCCCAGAATCTGTGAAGACGAAATATTTTTTGGGAAATGCTTCCAAAAACAAAGCTTCGCAAGTACGGTGGAATTCCAACCAGAACTTCTCGTACGGCCCAATGGCTATGTATAGTATGGCTATCTTCATGGTTGCTTCCGGTGAGACGACATGCGGTTGTAAAGCCAAAGCAAAGATGTATTCAAAAGTGGGTGCTTTGAGCAATAAAAAAGAAATTGCTGCTTGTAACCCCAGGGAATGTTCCGCGATTGGCATTCCTGACGGAGCAATTTCATCCAACGCTGATCACTGGCGATAAATGCGTAATGAACCAATTGGGGCAGTATAGTGCTCAAATAAGGTTTCAGGTACTGTGTTTGGAGATTCAGGTTTACCGCCAGGTCCCAGGTTTGGAGGAAAACATCAAAAGTAAATCCTTTTATGTTTCCTTCCAGCGTATCTTCATGACTTACCGACTTCTCCAGAACCCGATAAACCATTACTTCTTCCTTCATCAAATAAAAAGGACCCTTGCAAAGAAGACCCAAGATGAGCGGAAGGTCTTCACAAACCACTCCTTTTCCACGAAAAAGTTGCGGATACTCCTCAATCAGCGCCTGAGTCAAATCCGTCCTGAAAAGAGCGGTTGAAAGCACCATCCTTGGAAAATTCCGTTTGTTGAGGTAGTCTTCGGCGGCTTTTGTTCCGATTCGTTCCGGATGGTACCAATCATCACGAATGCCCGAACGGTCGGTTTCCAGCTGACCGTTTTTTTGATGGAACATTTGCCAGTTTCCAAATACCATGCTGACATCGGGGTGATTTTCCAGAATTTCCACTTGAAGTCGAAGTTTGTCTGGGCGAATCCAGTAATCATCACCACCGCAATCCGCCAGATACTTACCTTGCGCATGTTCCAAGATATCAAAGTAATTGGTGATGAAGCCTTTGTTTTTTTCGTTCAGGAATAGTCGAATTCGATCGGGATATTTTGCAGCCATGGATTGACAAAGTTCGCGCGTCCTATCCGTGGAACAGTCTTCACCAATCAAAATCTCGTATGGAAACGCACAGTCCTGCATCAACAGACTTTCCAGGGTTTGCGTAATGTAGGCTTCCTGGTTGTAGGTGACTACCAGAACAGAGACCAAAGGTGTTATTTTCTTCATCCCCTGAATAGTTTTTTGAATTTTGGAATCCATTCCTTGGATGGAAGGAATTGGTTGAATTCAAAACCGGAAATAACCAAACAACAGGTAAACAGTAAGATACCGCATATTAACAACGTCCATCCGGTCAAGTAATGCACGAACAAGAAGGCAGAGACCACAAGCAAGACATAAATGACCATCAGCACGATGTTTCTCAAATCGAACGTTAAAGCACACAATGGTTTGACCAGAATCAGGACCAAGGGCAAATAAATCAAATAGGCGCCAACATAGGCTAAGCCAGCAGCATTCAAGCCTATGAGCGGCCACAATAGCATGGTGATGAAGTAATAGGCTATAAACCAAGTTGATTCGACCAGCAGAAATCGGAACCCTTTTCCTTTGGAAAGCAAGACAAAACCGGATGGCCAAACCAAAACTTTCAGGAACGTGCCCATGATCTGCCAACGCATCAAATCGACAGCCGGTGTGAAGGCGCTTGAAAACAAGAGATGGATCACTGGCGTCGTCATCAACATCATTCCGACGATGATGGGTGTGGAAACAACCAGCACGAAACGAGTCTGCTGGTTGACAAAGCGCACAATCTGTGCATCATTGTCTTTTAATCCGCACAAGCGTGGAAAATAATCCGCCCCCATAGCGGTCAGTACGGCACCCAAATAGAGGTTTGAGATGGACCAGGAGGCCTGAAACAAACCGACTGTGGCCACGTCGCTTTTCTGGAGAATGAAACTTCGAACCAGGAACAAGGTAAGGGTCGAAATTAGACCAGATCCTACAGTGAAGAGCCCGAGCTTGACCATGCCACCCCCTTTTTTCAGTGTTTCATGATAAGACTGGATGTACTTTTCGACCGGGATTTTTTTGGAAAACCACCAAGTAAAGAAAAGACTAAGAACGGAAATGGCAACCAACGAAGGCACAATACCTTTTATACCCAGCCAATCATAAAGCGCCAAGGCGACGATGAGGCCGGAGACCGCACCAAATGCTGAAGCCTTGGCCATGAATCCAATCTGGCGCAAGCCTTGCAGCAAGGCTAATTCTCCTGAAGAAAGCGTCCCGGTAAGTACGCAGAATGCCAATAGACAGATTGAAAAGGTCTGGCTCTTATCGCCAAATGTAAACGTGCTGATGAAAGGAGCAAAAGCAATGGTCAGGATCATTCCGGCAATACCTGTCCACCACAGCCAACGCTTCAGCATGGTCACAGTGCTGCTTATTCGCTTCGGGTCATCAGACTGCTGAGCTTCGGCAATTTCCTTCACGGAACTGAAGCTCAGTCCAAGACTGGTGACGGAACGAATCAGGTCGATAATGGACTGGAACATACCTGCCAAGCCAACCCCAGTAGTGCCCAACAACAAAGCCAGCACCTTGGTGCGCACCAGACCGGATAGGATGGTCAGCAGTTGCGAACCACCGAATATACCGGTTGATTTGGCAATTTGTTTGTAGGATGTGGTTGATTCCTGTTCCATGGATTTGATTATTTCAAAGGGTGTAAAACCCGACACGGATTTCCTGCAGCCACGACGTTGGCCGGAATGTCCCTGGTCACGATGGAATTGGATCCGATTACCGCATTGTTGCCGATAGTGACACCTTTCAGTATGGTCACCCGATCTCCGATAAAAACATTCTCGCCGATGTTGACCGGCAGTCGCGGAAAGTCACCGCTGTGGCGCTTGTCCGGATGCAGGGAGTGCCCGTCACCTGTTTCAATGGACAAATGGACTCCGGCTACTGTTTTACGGCCTATCCGGATACATGCACCGTCAGCTGTCAGGGAGGCACTGTTGTTGATCAGCACGTCTTCGCCGATTTCAATCAGTGACCCGTCACCACGAAGATCCATATAGGTATATCCGCTCCAGAAGTCCGCAGACAGCTCATAGCCCAGGTGCACATTTTGCCCCATCCGGATAATGCCCTTCCCCTGGATAAGCAACGGCTGATGTAGGACCGGCATGCCTTCCATCCGGTGGTCATTGCCCGAAAGGAGCCGATAACGCCAAATACGCGTTCTAGCATAGAATGTTTTGCAAAGTGACATGGTCAGGGTTTGAAGGTTTGTAAGATTTGATAAATGTGCAGATATTTCACGCAGTTTTCCATTCCAAGGTCAATTTAGGTTGAATGGCACATCCGATGGATTCCTTGAATTCGCACAAACCATAATTGGGTTTGTTGTCGATCATGGCTGGGCCTACATCAATGGTTGGAATACCGATGCTCCGATAATAACCAAAAACATGATAGGCCAGGAAATGCATGGCCTTGTATGCTTTCGATTCGGCGAGGTCACCCCAATAGATTACTTGAACGATACCTGGCGCCGTATGATAGACAATGGCGGAGGCAATATCCTGATCATCAACGGAAACCACAAAGGAGTCCGTGGGTATCAAGTTGGAGGTTTTCAGCATATTCTCTTCCGTCATACTCAGGTAGTAGCCTTTTAAGACCCTATTTTCACGTATGACTGCGTATGCTTTCCGTATCCCGTCTTCACCCGTGAGAACCTGAAATTTCAGATCATTCTCGCAGGAAGTCAGCCAATTACGTCTGGCGTTCCGGCTCATGTGTCGATGAATGTAATCCTGATCAAAGAATTCAGTTGGAAAGTAATAGTTTAAATCCCAGTCTGTTACCACAAAGCCTTTCGTAACACAGAAATGCTGAATCTTGGTAATAAGTGTTGGGTCATAGAACAATGGTGGCAATGTCAGGTGGAATATTGATGCGTTTTTAGCCGTTAGAAATGTCTGAAGTGCCACAATGGCCAATTCCACATGCTCCAATGTGGGTTGGTGGGTTTTCGTTACAAAACCACCGAAAGGCGCTGAAAATGGGCTGGACCAACCATCACCTTTGCGAGCGATGATCAGGCCTAAGCGTACTTTTTTGTCCATAAACAGCAAATACAACACCTCGTCACACCGGCTTTTATTCAATTCAGCAAACGCAGCTGTGTTGAAACAGGGATTTGTCCGGGCAAACAACCCGTCAAATTCGAGTGGATTGGTTTCAACGATTCTCATGGATATAGGCTTTATAGGCTGAATAATCACGGATGTAGTCGCTTTCTTCGTAGTAATTGGAAGCAAAGACTAAGCAAACAGTGCCTGAGGAAAAACCTTGTTCCTGAGCCCAGATGCCGGGGGGTACGTACAAGCCGTTATAGGGCCTGTTCAGCAACACTTTACGTATGTTTACGCCATCTCTGAGTTCCACTTCAAAGGCACCGGAAGCCGATACGATGAATTGATGGCATTCCTTGTGTGCATGGGCGCCACGGTCTTCCCCACCTGGAACGTCGTAGATGTAGAAGACCCGATTGATGTCAAAGGGTATTTCCAAATCCGAATGCACCGACGTCAAGTTGCCGGCTCTGTCCTTGACTTTGGGCAGTTCCATCAACAGGCAATCATCGATGGTGGGCCTTTTATTCATTTCAGAAGCGATTTGAAATCCGGGCGCGGAATGTGCTTTTTTCCTTACCGGAATCGAAGATTCCTCACTGCTTGCGGCGAGGATCTCAAATTCAGTGTATTCGTATAGGTAATCTGCTTCATCATAAGGAGTTGAAGCAAGAACCAGGCAGAGTGAATTGGTGGAGAAATTGTCCAGCGTCCGCCAGTGCAGGGCTGGGATGTACAAACCCATGTAGGAACGGTTCAGCGGATAGCGTTTCAATTCGTTTCCATTGTCCACTTCCACATCAAAACTGCCGGACAGTGCAATCAGGAATTCATCCCCTTCTCGGAAGGCATGCCCTCCCCGCTTTTCACCGCCTGGAACATCATAAATCCAGTACGCACGGGCTATCTTGAAAGGAATATGCCGTTGAACCTCGATAAAAGACAGATTACCCCTGTCGTCGAAAATTCGGGGCAAAGGTACTATGGAGGCATTGCGTTGGGTCATGGTAGCTATCTTAAGAAATCAAACGGTTTTTTCGTTCAGATATTGCCTGATTCGTTCGAGGTCCTCCGGTGTATCCACGGCCAGGTTCTCGATATCCGTGATGGCAGTCTTGATTTTGTATCCGTTTTCAAGCCAGCGAAGCTGTTCCAACGACTCGGTCAGTTCCAAGGGAGACTGAGGCAATGCAGCGATTTCAGCCAGTGTTTTGGTCTTGTAGGCGTAGATGCCGATGTGTTTGTAAAAGGTTTTCTGCTGAAGCCAATGTTCGGGTTCCACTCCTCGGAGATACGGGATTACGGAACGGCTGAAATACAGAGCCTCACCTTTGAGATTCAAAACGACTTTGGGCGAATTGGGATTTACCAATGCTTCGAAGCCATCTTTCACCGTAAAGGGCTTTACCAAAGTGGCCAGTTCGGTTGTTTTGTCTTGTAAAAAACATGCCTTAAGTACCTCAATCTGAGCATGTTGAATGAATGGTTCATCCCCCTGAATATTGATGATCACCTCATAATCGCCGTTAATTCGTTGCACAGCCTCCAAACATCGGTCTGTACCGCTACGGTGTTGATCGGAGGTCATGACGACCTGTCCGCCGAAGCCTCTCACGGCTGCTGCTATCCGTTCATCGTCCGTAGCTACCCAGACATCGTCGAGGCAAGGTTTCACTTGTTCATATACGCGCTGTATCATCATTTTACCCCCGATATCAGCCAAGGGTTTACCTGGAAAACGGGTGGAAGCGTATCGGGCAGGGATGATTCCTAGAAATTTCATGGTTCCGGATTTTAAAATGCACTCAAAACTACCAAAAAATCGGCTATGCGAAAAGGAAAAAGACATTTTTATTGGCCGATGATGAAAATAATCCTTCCGCATTCAGTAGATTTGTATTGTTGAATCCATTTTAATGATTAACTTTGTATTCATATTAAAATGATATTAAATACAAATCAATGGTAAACACCAGCGACTTCTCAGAAGTAGGACAACTCCGGTTGGCGCACGATTTCATCCAATATACGGGAGCAAATTTGTTCCTGACCGGAAAAGCAGGCACCGGTAAGACGACTTTTCTGAAGCGTTTGCGGGAGTTGTCTCCCAAGCGGATGGTAGTGACGGCGCCCACGGGTGTGGCTGCCATCAATGCAGGTGGTGTGACCCTCCATTCGTTTTTCCAACTGCCCTTCGGACCACAAATCTTGTCGCAACAATCGGTGGAATCCGGAAATGTACGAACCATAGACATGAATAAATTCAGCCGCGACAAAATAAACATCATTCGCAGCCTGGATTTGCTTGTCATTGATGAAATAAGCATGGTCAGGGCGGACTTGCTGGATGCCATTGACAGGGTGTTAAGGCGGTACAAGCATCGCTACAAGCCCTTTGGTGGCGTTCAACTGCTTATGATCGGTGATTTACAACAACTGGCACCTGTGGTCAAGGATGACGAATGGGTATTGCTCAAAGAGCACTATGAAACACCCTTCTTTTTCAGCAGTCAGGCATTGGCCAAAACCAATTTTGTCACCATTGAACTGCAACATATCTTCCGACAGAGTGATGTCCGCTTTATTCATTTACTCAACCAGATCCGTGAAAACAAACTGGACAAGTTTGGGATCGAATTGCTGAACAGTCGCTGCATGCCCGATTTTGAACCGGACCCGGACGAAGGTTACATTACGCTGACCACTCATAACCTACAGGCAAACAGGATCAATGATTTGAAACTGAATGAAATCAAAGTTCCAGCTGCTGAATTCAGGGCAGAAGTGACGGGTGTTTTTCCGGAATACTCCTTCCCTACCGAAGCCAGGCTGATACTCAAAACTGGTGCTCAAGTCATGTTTGCACGCAACGATGTGAGCCGTGAAAAACGGTTTTACAATGGAAAAATCGGCACCATCACCAATATCGAAGATGATTTGGTCACAGTGACTTGTCCCGGTGGTGAGGAAATCATCACGGAAGCCGTGGAATGGCACAATTACACTTATACCATCGATCCTGAAACGGAAGAAATTCGGGAAAACCTGATTGGAACATTCAAACAGATGCCCCTGAAGCTCGCTTGGGCCATCACCATCCACAAGAGCCAGGGTCTGACGTTTGAAAAGGCCATCATCGATGCCAATTCAGCCTTTGCCCATGGTCAAGTTTATGTGGCGCTCAGTCGCTGCCGAAATCTAGAAGGCATGATTTTGCGAACGCCCATTGATTCCCGCCGTTTGCGAACGGACAACAATATCCAACATTTTCTGGAAACCGTCGAATCCAACCAACCCAGCGAAAAAGATTTGCAGGAAGCCCGATATGCCTTTGAACGTGAATTGTTGCACGAACTGATCGATTTCGTACCCATACGTCAACGGCTGGATTATTGTACCAAGCTGGTCCGTGAAAATGAATCGATTCTTCAGGGCAATCCGCATCGGGTTTGCAGGGATGTCACAGACAGGCTTCGTGAGGAAGTGATGGATGTTGCGCGGAGTTTCATTACTCAGATTGACAAGCTGTTGGCTCGGAATCCGGATTCAGCGTCCAATACGGAACTTCAGGAGCGAATCATGAAAGGATGCATCTATTTCTCGGATAAGGTTCAGGCAGTTTCTCAAGGATTCTTTGGCCCGTTCGTACTCGAATGCGACAACAAGGCGGTTCGCAAAAGCATTTTGGATGCTGCAGAAAAATTGGATGACGAATTGCGTTTCAAGTTGACCTGTCTGGATGCGGTAAAAGAGGGATTTGCAGTTTCCGATTTTCTGAACGTCAAGGCCAGAGCAGGAATCGACAAGGCTATTGCTCCCAAGGGCGTCAAAAAAGCACCCAAGTCCATCCAAACCATCGAAGAGGCAACCTCGACCGAAATACTGCATCCGGATCTTTTCATCTTATTAAAACAATGGCGCAATCAGAAAGCGGCCGAACTAAGACATCCGGTGTATTTGATTCTGCCTCAGAAGTCAATATTGGAACTCGTCCGCACCCTGCCCCAGAACCTCCTGGAACTCAAGCAAATCAAAGGTCTTGGCGACAAGAAAGTGCAACAATACGGGGTGCAGATTCTCACCATCATTGCGGATTATTGCGAAGCAAACGGTTTGCGAAGATCGCTTTATTAAATAAATCCCGACCCCATGAAACACATTCTATTTTTGTTTTTGTTTTTTTTCACGTCGCTCAGCCTTTTTTCGCAAACGTTGGTCATCGAAATCTCAGGCATCCGAAACAAGGACGGCTTGATCCGGTTGGCTTTCTTTGTAAGTGAAGCGAACTTCAGATCCGAAAAACCAACCTTTGAACGCATGCTCGATAAAAAACCCGTTCAAAACGGCAACCTGGTGTACCGCCTAGACAGCATTCCGCCGGGCACCTATGGTATAGCCTTATTGGACGATGAAAATAGAAACGGCAAACTTGATTACCGATTCATACTTCCAAAAGAGGGTATCGGCTTCTCCAATTATGAACACCATGGAATCAAAAGACCTGTTTTAAACGATTTCTCCTTTTTATTGAAAAAAAATGTAACACTTCGCATTCCGATACGTCTAACGTATTATTAATCAAACACACATTGCCATGAAAACACAGATCGCACTTTTCTTACTGTTGTCCCTTTCGATTTATTCCTGTATTGGACGGGGCGTCGTCGAAAAACCGGGTGAATTCAAGATCACCAAAGAAAAGTTCTCCTTCATTCAGGAATATGAGTCTCCAGACGGCATTCATCTGACCCTGGGCACTGTTGGTGGCAATATCGAGGTGAAGGGTTATGAGGGAAATCGGGTGAAAGTCGCTTTCGTCGTAACGAAAAACAACGGTAAAGTCATCGAAATGACATTGGACGAACTTCAGAAATACGCTTCGTTCGTCATCACCAAAGAAGGACCCGAGCTTTCCATTCAGGTAAAGGAAATCTTCAGAAAGAACATGAGTGTGGGCTTTATCGTGCAAACTCCTGTAAAAACAACTTGCAGCATATCCACCAGTGGCGGCAATCTGGACATTTCAAAACTTGACGGTATTCAGGAGATGCAAACCAGCGGTGGTAACATCAGCATTAAGAAAGTCAAAGGCAATTTGAATGCCCATACATCCGGCGGTGACATACATATGGAGAAGCTCACCGGTAAAACAAACGTCTCCACGTCAGGCGGAAACATAGACGGAGAAGAAATCAACGGTGACCTGAATGCTGTAACCAGTGGTGGCAACATCAGTCTGGAAAATCATAAAGGACTTGCCGATGTTTCCACCTCCGGTGGTAATATCAGCCTTTCAACCATGGAGGGTTCCGTTTCAGCCCGTACCAGCGGTGGTAATGTCCATGCTAAATTGAAAACCATCTCTCAAAATATTTTTCTGGAAACCAATGGTGGCTTTATTGAATGCGAACTTCCAGAGGTTGGCATGAACCTCGAACTTTCTGGAAGCGACATTAAAACAAGCTTGAACAACTTCCAGGGTACTTCCACGCCCGATCATGTATCTGGTCAGATCAATGGTGGAGGTATACCGGTCAGTATGTCCTGCCCGGGTGGAACCATTCGGCTTAAATTCATCAAATCATCTGAAAATCAATAATATTCTTATTTGAACAATTCGTCCAGTTTTTTGTAAAACTCAGGGCTTTCTCCAATTATTCGGGCTACAATATGCATTTCAGGATCCAGGATGAACTTGGTCGGGTAACCTGAAACACCGTAAAGTACTGGAACATCCGCTGTAGTGAGGTTCATCACATGCACCCAGTTCATCTCGTTCTTGGCAATGGTGGATTTCCAAACATCTTCTTTGTCACGCACATCCACACCGATGAATTCCACTTTATCCTTGTATTTGGCGTAATAGTCCTTCATTTGAGGTACACCCTTCATGCACCAGAAACACCAGGCTCCCCAAAAGTCGATGACCACGAATTTGCCCTTTAAATCAGAGAGTTTCACCATGTTTCCGTTGATGGATCTCAATTCAAAATCGGGTGCGATGCTGCCTACGCTGACTCTTTTCTGAGCTTCTTCAACGGCTTTGAACTTTTTCAACTGTTCTTCCTGCATGTCCAGACCTTTGGCTAGGATGCCTGTGCGAACGCTTGGATCCAGCGTTTTCACGTAAATTAGGAACGTATCCATGGGCATCGCATTCAAATAATAGGCAGACAAATCTTGTGAAGGATTGGCTTTGATGTATTCCAAATCAGTCAGTTGCGATTTGATACGTTCGATTTGGAGTTCAGCATCCAGCTTGTCCACGATTTTCTCATCGACACCGCTGTAGGCCATGGAGTCAATCTGCAATTCCTTACGGACGAGATCGGCCTTGACTTTCAAGCTGTTGGTTCTACGGCTTGCAAAGGTTTCATTGAAAACATCGCCCTTTGCTGTATATGTGAGAAGTGTTTTGTCAAGCACGCCGCTTACCGTCACTGAACCACCCGGTTTTAGGATCAGTTTGATCATACGCGTTTCAGGCAAGTACATTCGTCCGTTGAACCGTTTCAGGAAACTGTGGTTCGTATAAAGGGTGAACTCCGTAGCCTCCATTATCTTTTTTGCATAGCTGAAACGATCCTTGACCGCAAAAACCGTATCCACCATTTTTAGTGTAGGATCGGTCAGCACGACGTTACGAACAAAGACGGTATCATTGCCAAAACCTTTGACAATCCCGGAAATGATGGGAAGTTCTCCCTTGGCAAGGACTGCCAAGCTTAAACCAAAACAACAGATAAATAGCAGTAATTTTTTCATAATGAATAGTTTATAAATGCTTTTTCTAAATCGGTCAAAAAGGCTAAAACATCTTCTTTGGTGGTATCGAAGGAACAAACCAGACGAATCTCGTTATTTGCTTCGTTCCAAAAATAGAAGAACCAGTGCTTTAGAAGTTCGTCAATGACGGGTCTGGGCAAGGTCAGAAAAAGGGCATTTGTTTCAGGTTTCTGTGTGAACCTGACTTCCGGGTGTTTGCTGAGCTCATGATACAACAATTTGGCCATTTCATTGGCATGAGCGGCATTTGTCAACCAGAAATCATCTTGCAGATAGGTGGTGAACTGAACGGACAAGTAGCGCATTTTGGATGCCAACTGAGCCGACTGTTTGCGAATGAAACGGGCATTTTTGCAAAGCTCCTTGTTCAGAATAACGAGACTCTCCCCCATCATTAGGCCATTCTTGGTACCACCGAAACTGAGAATGTCTACACCACAGTCCGTTGTGAGGGCTCTGAGTGACAACTTCAAAGCGGCAGCGGCATTGGCAATTCTGGCACCGTCCATGTGGAGGTAAAGGCCGTATTGATGGGCTAAAGCGGCAATTTCACGAATTTCTTCAGGCATATAGACGGTGCCCAGTTCCGTGCATTGGGAAATATAGACCACTCCCGGCTGGGAATGGTGCTGATCGCCGAATCCATGGAGTTTTTGTTTGATCATTGCCGGGGTAAGTTTGCCGTCCGGTGTTGCAATGGAAAAAATTGGGCATCCCGTGCTTTTGACGGGCGCACCGCATTCATCCACCAAAATATGGGCGGTATCGGAGCAAATGATCGAATTAAACGGCTTGGTCGTGAGCTGTAAAGCGACAATGTTGGCTCCGGTACCATTTAAAACCACAAACGATTCGCTTTCAGGGCCAAAGGTCTGTTTAAACAGCACAAGCGCCTCTTCCGTCCAGGGATCGTCCCCGTAACCGATGGCATGACCGTTGTTGGCTTTTTGAAGGGCCTCCAACACTTTAGGATGGACACCGGAATTATTGTCGGAGGCAAAACTTCTCATGGTTTTAAAATTAGTGAGCAAAATAAATAAAATTTTCGCACAATCAGCTTGCCAACTCGCTCAATTCCATCCATCGTTGCGTCTTTTCGTCAATTTGCCGATTCAATTCGGAAAAACGGACGGAAAGTTTTTCAATTTCAGGACCGGTGCGCGTGCCAGAACTGAGTGATGCTTCCACATTCGCTTTCTCAGTTTCCAAGGCTTCAATCTCCTGTTCCAGGGCTTCATACTCCTTTTGTTCCTTGTAGGAAAGCTTGCGGGGACGTTCTTTTACGACAACGGTTTCAGCCACGGACTTGACCGTCTTTTTCTTCTGCTTTTCAGCATCATCCATATTCTCCCGCCAATCGCGGTATTGCGTGTAGTTGCCCGGGTAATCCTTGACCTTGCCTTCGCCTTCGAAAACCAATAAATGGTCCACGATCTTGTCCATGAAATACCGGTCGTGCGAAACCACCAATACACAGCCTTTGAAATTTTGAAGGTAATCCTCCAAAATGTTCATCGTCATGATATCCAGGTCGTTAGTAGGTTCATCCAGTACCAGGAAATTGGGATTACGCATCAGAACAGTACACAAATGCAACCTGCGTTTCTCACCACCGGAAAGTTTATAGACAAAATTATGCTGCGATTCAGGAGTAAACAGAAAATGCTGCAGGAATTGCGAGGCTGAAAGTTTTTTCCCATCTCCCAAGCTTATTTCATCCGCAATTTCACGAACTACGTCAATTACCTTCATCTGTTCGTTGAATTTCAACCCATCTTGGCTGTAATAGGCAAACTGGACGGTTTCACCGATGTCGAAGGAGCCGCTGTCCGGTTGTTCCTGGCCCATCAGCATGCGCAGGAAGGTGGTTTTACCCGTTCCGTTTTTGCCCACGATGCCCACTTTTTCGAAACGTGCGAAATTGTAATAGAAATCCTTCAGCAGAACGGTCTCTCCGAACGCTTTGGAAATGTATTTGGCCTCAAAGATCTTGGAACCCAGGTAGGAAGCCTTGACGTTCAGACTCACGGCATCATCCACCCGCCTCACGCTGACTTTATCTTCCAGGTCGTAAAAAGCATCCTGTCGGGCTTTGGCCTTGGTGGCACGCGCCTGCGGCATGCGGCGCATCCAATCCAACTCCTTGCGAAACAGATTGTTGGCGCGATCCAATTCTGCATTGAACACTTCGATGCGTTCCTGATGCTTTTCCAGATAATAGGTATAATTGCCTGAATAGCTGAAGATTTTCCCATGATCGATTTCCAGAATCATGTTGCAGACTCGATCGAGGAAATATCGGTCGTGGGTCACCATCAATAGGCTGATGCCCGATTTGATCAGATACGTTTCAAGCCACTCGATCATTTCCAGATCCAAATGGTTGGTCGGTTCATCCAAAATGAGCAAATCCGGCTCCGTGATCAAGGCATTTGCCAGGGCGACCCTTTTGACCTGACCACCGGACAAATGTGCAATGGGTTGCTCAAAGTCCTTGATTTTCAGCTGAGAAAGGATTTGCTTCACCCGAACCTCGTAGTCCCAGGCTTTGTGGTAATCCATCAGATGCAAGTGATCCTCCAGCTTCTCCCCTTCCGGATGCGGATGATGGAGTTCTTCACGGATCATAAAAGCCTCATAATCAGCAATGGTCCGAATAATGATGTTGTCCGAGCGAAAACAGGCTTCCAGTACCGTCAGATCACCTGAAAAGCCAGGTTCCTGCTGCAGATAGCTTACCCTAAGGTCGCGTCTGAACACCACCGAACCGGCTTCGTAGTCTTCCAATCCTGCCAGAATGTTCAGCAAAGTGGTTTTTCCGGTGCCGTTTTTGGCGATCAACGCCACGCGCTGCCCTTCCGCAATGCCGAAAGACAGATTTTTGTAAAGCAGCAGGTCGCCAAACGATTTGGTTAGTCCTTCAACCTGCAGATAAGCTATGGGAGTCGCCATTATGCGTTCAGTTCGTGTTTTAAATACATTCCGGTGAAACTTTCCTTGTTTTTCACCAAATCTTCGGGAGTCCCCGTAAACAGAATTTTACCGCCGCCACGACCGCCTTCGGGCCCGATATCGATGACGTGGTCGGCCATCTTGATCACATCCAAGTTGTGTTCGATGACGATGATGGTGTTGCCTTTGTCGCACAGACGGTTTAAAACGCCCATCAATACCCGAATATCGTCGAAATGCAAGCCTGTAGTGGGTTCATCCAATACGTAAAGCGTCTTGCCTGTGTCCCGTTTTGACAGTTCCTTGGCCAGTTTCACGCGTTGGTTTTCTCCGCCTGAAAGCGTGGTCGAAGGCTGTCCCAGGCGGATATAACCCAAGCCTACATCCTGCAACGTCTTGATTTTGTGTAATATATGTGGTTGGTTCTCAAAGAATTCGACTGCCACGTTAATGGTCATGTCCAGCACATCGGCAATCGATTTTCCCTTAAAACGAACTTCCAGCGTTTCCCGGTTGAACCGTTTGCCCTGGCAGTCCTCGCAAGGCACCAGCACATCGGGCAGAAATTTCATTTCGATGGTCTTGTACCCGTTTCCACGACAGGTTTCGCAACGGCCCCCGACCACATTGAACGAAAAGCGACCCGGTTTGTAACCGCGGATCTTCGCTTCCGGCATGTTTACAAACAAGTTGCGGATATCGGAGTAAACGCTGGTATAGGTGGCCGGATTCGAACGGGGACTGCGTCCAAGCGGCGATTGGTCCACACTGACGATCTTGTCGATCAAGTCAATTCCTTCAATGGATTCATACGGCAATGCTTCTTGAAGTGAACGGTAATAGTACTGACTCAGAATGGGTTGCAAGGTATCGTTGATGAGGGTTGATTTGCCGCTGCCCGAAACGCCTGTCACCAAGATCAGCTTGCCTAACGGGAATTCCACATCCACCTTTTTGAGATTGTTTCCGGTACAGCCTTTCAAAACGATTTTTTTTCCGTTTCCCATGCGTCTCGCCGCAGGTACTTCAATCTTCTGATGACCGTTCAAGTATCTGGAGGTCAGTGTATCTGCCTGCATCATTTCTGCCGGAGTGCCAGAGAATACCACTTCGCCGCCGTGTCTGCCTGCTCTGGGACCCAGATCAACGATGTAATCGGAAGCCAGCATCATGTCCTTGTCGTGCTCCACCACAATAACGGAATTTCCGCTGTCGCGCAGGGTTTTCAAAGAACTAATCAAGCGGTTGTTGTCGCGTTGATGCAATCCGATGCTGGGTTCATCCAAAATGTACATCACGTTTACCAATTGAGAACCAATTTGCGTGGCAAGTCGGATGCGTTGGTTTTCACCCCCGGAAAGGGAGGCTGAAGCTCGGTTCAACGAAAGATAGTCCAGGCCGACATTCAGCAGGAAAGTCAGTCTGGAACGAATTTCCTTCAGGATTTCAACAGCGATGAGCCGTTGCTTTTCCGATAAATGTTTGTCAATATGATCCAGAAAATCAGCCAGTTCGGAAATGTCCATTTTGGAAAGTTCAGCGATGTTCTTGTCGTACATCCTGAAATGCAGGGCTTCCTTGTTGAGCCGTTGGCCGCCGCATTCGGGACAAGCCCCAATTCGAATGAACTGCTGGGCCCATTTCTGCGCTTCCGAGGAAGATTCTTCGTCCTGCTGCATGGTGATGAACTTGATGACCCCGTCGAAATCCACGTAATAATTGGAATTGCCCAGCGAGCGGTTGTGAATGTGCAGGCTTTCTTCCGTACCGTTCAGGATTTCATCGATGGCTTCGTCCGGAATGTCTTTGATGGGGGTTTTCAAATTGAATCCCCACTTGGTACCAAGAGCCTCAATTTGCCAGAAAAGCAGGGAATCCCTGTATTTTCCAAGGGGTATGATACCCCCGCTGTGTATGTTTTGCTCCCGATCCGGAATAATAAGGTCGATATCCACCAGATTGACCGTGCCAATGCCTTTGCAACGCGGGCACATGCCTTGCGGGGAGTTGAACGAAAAGTTGTTCGGAGCAGGTTCGTTGTAGGAAACGCCACTTGTCGGACACATGAGCCGTCGGCTGAAATGCCTCAAGTTATTGCCGTCCTTATTCAGTACCATCACGATGCCATCGCCCTGACGCATAGCAATTTGCAGGCTTTGCTTGATGCGTTTCAACTCTTTTTCGGTGATGTGCAGCTTGTCTATGACCACTTCCACATCGTGGTTTTTGTAGCGATCCAACTTCATGCCGTGCGTGATCTCACGGAGCTCCCCATCTATCCGGACATTCAGATAACCCTTTCTGCGTAAGGTCTCAAAGAGCTCTTTATAATGACCCTTACGGGTGCGAACGACGGGAGCTAGTAAGTAAATGCGCTGGTCTTCGTAATCAGTCAGAATCAGTTCCAGTATTTTGTCTTCCGTATATTTGACCATTTTCTCTCCGGTTACATACGAATAGGCCTCTCCTGCCCTGGCGTAGAGCAAACGCAGGTAATCGTAGATTTCCGTGCTGGTTCCGACGGTAGAACGCGGGTTCTTGTTCGTTGTTTTCTGCTCGATGGAAATGACTGGACTAAGACCGGTGATCTTATCAACATCTGGACGCTCCAGTCCACCCAAAAAATTTCGGGCGTAGGACGAAAACGTTTCGATGTACCGCCGCTGCCCTTCGGCAAAGATGGTGTCGAACGCCAATGAAGATTTACCGCTGCCGCTCAAACCGGTGATGACCACCAGCGAATCCCTCGGAATCTGTACGTCTATATTTTTGAGGTTATGCACACGGGCACCGTACACACAGACCAATTCTTGTTCTTGCATAATCAATTCGGATCGATCACCCATTCTTTTTGATGAACAGTGAGCTTCTTTTTGTCAAAATTCAGGCTCTCCTTCAAGGGAATAGCCACTTTATACGTTTTCATCTCCAGATTGGGAAGACTGTCGTTGCGAATCCAGGAATTGACCAATTTCAGATCGTAGAAGTTGATTCCCTGCTGTTTGGCAAAGTCAATCCAATTCGGAACCCTCCCGGTAATGAGGGTGTCCCTGCATACGATGGGTTGATAGAGTTGATCCTTACGGATAAAATAGCCATATTTTTGGGGATGGGACAGAAATTCCTTGCAGGCCAGAATGCGGAAAACATAGCGGGAGGTTTCTTCCACCAACCATAAGTCCAGTCCGGTGCTGACACCCTGACGCTGCAATTCGGTGGAAATACGGCTCGTCCCAATGTTGTACGAAGCACAGGCCGATGGCCAATCTCCGTATTTTGCATAGGCATCCTTCAGGTATTTGCAGGCCGCCGCTGTCTCCTTTTCAACATGATAGCGTTCATCGACATCGCCCGAAACTTCCAGGCCAAACTGCTTGGCGGTTTCCGGCATGAACTGCCACATACCGACCGCTTTGGATGAAGATATGGCAATCGGACTCAGCGTACTTTCTATGCAAGCCAGGTATTTGATGTCGTCAGGAACGCCACTATCTCTAAGAATCGGCTCGATCATCGGAAAAAACCGGTTGGCACGTTTCAGCAAAGTCAGTGAAGAGGTATGCATGTAAATCATAGCCATGAGTTCCCGGTCAAAGCGTTCCCTCATGTCGATACGCGTCAAATCAATCACTTTTCCGCAGAATTCAATAGCATCCGGAACCTCCGGCGCAATGGCCGTGAACGGGGTCTTTTCTTCCGCTTCCACAGGCTCAACAGCCGGAACTTCGGGCTGAACCACCACCTGATCCACTACTTTCTTCTCCTTTTTTGGATTCGCTTCCGTTTCAGCAAAAAGGGAACCCACCATTAAAAATAGTAGGGCTGAAACCGTCAGAAATCCTTTTCCATTCATCATAAACAATTCTATTCTAGTAAGTTAATATCTCCCTTTTTCTTATATACAATCCCGTCCGAACCCTTTGCCTCAATCAGGTAGAAGTAAACACCGGGCGAAACCGCCTTTCCTTTGAACGTTCCGTTCCAGCCCTGGGATGGATCCGTCCACTCAAACAGCACATTTCCCCACCGGTTGATGATGGTGCCCTTGAATTTGACGATGGAACGGTAAGCCACTCTGAATTCGTCATTCTCGCCAGGCGTGGAACGCGGTGTGAAAAAGTTCGGACAATCCAGTTTGGATTCTGTGACTATAATGGTAAACGATGCTGAATCCTTGCTGGTCGTATTGCTCACATAAAGCTTTACTCGTGATTTGCCACTAACCAGAAAGGTATGATTAAGATTTTCATCGCTATACCTTTTATAAGTACCCGTTTCGTCTTCTGAATCATATACAAACCATTCATAAAACTGAACTGCCTCGCTGGGATTACTGTAGAAATCGATGACCAAAGGTGCTGGTCCCGAAGGTGATGAACCATTCGCGTATTCCATTACATCTTCTTCGCCTTGGAGGTTGGAACCTACCCGATCGCGAATAATGGCTTTGGCATTCGCCTGAACAGAAACAGCATTGGTTGTATCCATATCAACAAAAACTTTGTCCAGTCCGGTGCTGGTAATCGGATTCACCACAAAAGGCACCCCGTTCGAGTCTCCCGAAGCAGAAAACTGTGCCCGACAAATCGTCGCAGTCAAGCATACAGCCAAAAGAAGAGCACTATTTTTTTTCATTGTTCCCGATTCGTCGAAAAATCCATCAAAGATACGATTTCTTACCGAAAATTCCCGTATTTTTGTTACTCCAAAAACCTTCTGACCATGTCAAAACGTTTGCTTTTTCTGTTATTGATCGTGTTCGCCTTCAGCGTGAACAGTTTCTGTCAGGTCAAGGATGTTCCCACGGTCCAACTTTTTGAAAAAACCTATTACAAGTACGAAGTCAAGTCCAAAGAGACCATTTATTCGCTCTGCAGACGTTTCGGTGTGACCGAAGCAATACTGCTGTCCATGAATCCGACCATTGTCAATGGGCTCAAAAGCGGTCAGACGCTGTTGATTCCTGTTCAGGAAAACAAAAAAGAGGTTGATGTGACCAATCAAGTTCAACCAGTCAAAACAACAGATACTGCTGTCCGCTCTCAGTCGGGAAAAGAAAAACACAAGAACACACTTTACTTTTCCACCGACAAACCACGCATAACCGTCCTTTTACCCTTTGCTCCAACCAGCGCTCCTGGCTCTAATGAGCGGTATGTTGAATTCTACGAAGGCTTGCTTCTGGCCGTGGACAGTCTTAAGAATATGGGCTTATCCTTTGAAGTACAAGCCCTTGAGAGCGGACATGATGCAGAAACCATCTCCAAGCTCCTAGAAAGTGGCAAGCTAGATGAAACCGATTATTGCATCGGTGGTGTCAGTTCGGAGCAAATTTCTTTGTTATCCGATTGGGCTAAAAAGAACAGGCACTACCTGATTATCCCTTTCAGCTCCAGAGTTTCCGAAATGGAAAACAACCCCTACCTGTTTCAGACCAACACACCGCATACCTATATGTTCGATCGTCTGGCTGATTATGCGGCCCAACGAACCAAGGGCAGCAATATCATCTTTCTGAATTCCAATGTGGACGACTCCGATGTCAGGGTTCAGCTCATACCCAGAGTCAAAGCCAAATTCCAACGGTTGGGCATCCCGTTTGTAGAAGTGGCCGATGACGAAAATCTGGAATTGCTGACGAAGGTGCTTTCAGACACTAAGATGAACCAAATCATGCCAACGCCCATGAACACGCAGGAAACCAACAATCTGCTGACTAGGTTGGGTGCATTTCACAAAGCCAATCCCAATATCCCAATGGCTTTGATCGGTTATCCCGATTGGATGGCTACCAACAAAAGTTATTTTAAATATCTGTACGATTTGAATACCGTCATTTATTCCAATTTTTATGCAGATGCCCAGCAAAAAATTGTCCGCGATTTTCAGATCCTTTTCAATCAGACCTACGATCAAAACCTGATGAACACCTATCCCAAATACGGAATGATGGGTTACGACATCGCCGGTTTTTTTATTCCCCGGATGGTATTTGAGAAATCAGAAGTGCTTGATAAAGCTCCTTATCTCTCCCCTTTACAAAATGAATTCAAATTCGGCACCACGAACCCGTTAAGCGGCGCCATTAACCAATGCTTCTACATCATTCATTACACCCCTGAAAATGAGGTGGAAGTTAAGGTCATGAACTAATCGAAACCACTTACATGAAATTTTCCAAAATACTGTTCACCGGTCTTTTATCACTCACCAGCCTGCCTCTTGCAGCACAATACAACACGTTGAGCGAGTGGTATATAGGACCTTCTGCCGGTGCTACTGCTTCAACCATTACCTTGGTTCCAAAATACGTTGACAAGATGTATTCACTGGGTAAAAACGGAGGTCTGACCCTCCGCTACATCAGCGAAAATCATTTTGGTTTTCAGTTGGAATGCAATTATCTGGAGTCTGGTTGGATGGAAGATCAATTAGGATATAAGGATCCAAAAAAATATTCCTATTCTAGGCAGCTCAATTTTGTCGAGATCCCTTTCTTGATGCATACCTACACTTCTATAGGTCCTACCCGTTTTTTTCTGAATATTGGACCAAAGTTTAGCTATCTCCTATCAGAATCTGAATCGAATCGGACATTAGTTCCTCTTTTGGAACATGGCAAACTTGTTGAGAGACCTTTTCAATATGGTGTTCTGGGTGGAGGTGGTTTTGAAGTACATCTGGGACCGACCGTATTGGGTCTGGAAGGCCGTTATTGCTACAACCTGTCCAATATTTTCAATGACGCCGTCGGTATGGATTTCGTGACTTCCGACTTGCAGGTCATTACCCTGAATCTCTACCTTCTTTTTCAACTAACCGGAAATAACTAAGATGTCTCAATAGAGCGCCAATCTCTGCGTTACAGCTTATTCGACAATCCTCACGTACCTTAAGTACGCTCCGGTGTGTCTCATAATCTGTGCCTTGACCTTGGCGCTCTATTGAAACATCTTTTACCGTATAGCCAAAAAAAAGGGACCGTATCATTGTTTTGATACTGTCCCTGCTTAATTTTTTAGGATATTTTTACCGGATTCTGTCCAGCGATTTTACCAACGCTTCATCCTTTTTTATGCCTTTGATGGCCAGAAAGTCAAGAATGAGGCCTAGGAACGGCATTAGAACGGCAGGACCATAACCAACCCAAGAATCCAGGAAATACTTGAAGTAGACGAACATAGCAACCAATCCAGAGGCAAGTATTGCTTTAAACAAGAATGCAATCCACGTATATCGAATTTGCTGACTGCGTTTTTTGAAGAAGAAAATCGCCAGGAATGAAAAGAAACCTGCCAATCCAGAAAGAATACCAATGAACCTGACCGGCAGATTCAACGGTGGCACATCTCCCTCTTGAGTCATATTGAAAGCCGTGCATTCATACCATCCGTGCGGCATCTTGAACATACCGACCGGAAGGAACAGAACAGCAATCAAAGCGGCAGCAGCCAGAAAAAGCCAGAGACTTTGAATACGCTGTATCATCTTATTTTTTCAGTTTCTCGCGAGCGGGATTCTTGTGGTAAATTTTACCGTCGATGTATTCCTGAGCGGCAATCAAGGTTGCTTTCGGCAATTTTTCGTAGAAACGGGAAATCTCGATTTGTTCGCGGTTTTCGAACACTTCTTCCAAGTTGTCGGTGTACGAAGCGAATTCCAGCAATTTCTTTTCCAGTTCCGATTTCATTTCCACGCTGATCTGGTTGGAACGCTTGGATATGATCTTTACGGTTTCGTAGATGTTGCCGGTGTCTTCACACAAAGCATTCATGTCACGTGTTACAGTCGAATTCGGAATTGATTTTTTGTACTCCATTGTTCAGTCTTTTTTTATTCTTTGATTATTTTTTTACATTCTTTGAGGATGGCTTCCGCGTCTTTTAAATGTTTGCTTTCAGGGAATTCATTCAGAAAACTGAAATATTCGTCCTGTGTAGCCCTGAAACGTTCCATTTTGAGGTTTTCCACACTCTGCATGGCCATCATATACCTGGATCTCAGTATGAGGAAGGACAATTCCTCCCTGTATTTTGAAACGGGAAAATCCATCAATGCATTGTTGGCGGTAATAATGCACGATTGATAATTGTTTCCCATATAGTCGCCCAAGTCATAATACAACTTGCTCGCCATCAATTGTTTGTAAACCAGTTTGTCCTGCAAGTCGCTCAGCATCTTCACCACTTCCTGCTTGCGGTCGCTTTCGGGATAATAATCCAGAAAGACATTCAGCTGGTCCATCGCCTTGATGGTTTCTTCCTGTGTCAACCTTGGATCCGGGGAATTCAGATAAGCCGCTTTTCCGGCCAGAAACCGGCAGTCTTCCGTGAATATACCCTTTGGATAGGTCTTGTAATAAGTTTCAAAATAACCCGAAGCGGAATAATAATCTTTTCGGTTGTAATAGGAGTTCGCCAGCATGAAAAGGGTCTGTTCAGCCCGGTCTGTACCTTTGTGAATCGGCTGGAGCTCTTCCAACAACTCAATGGCACGGGTGTATTTTTTCTGTTCGTAGAATTCGTTGGCCTTTTTCCACTTCAATTCATAATCGGTACTTTTCAGTATTTTCTGATAGTCAGAACAGGAAACCAGGTTAATCCCCAGCAATAAAATTATAAGAAATCTCCACTTCATACCGTTACAGTCCATACCCTTTCCATGTTGTATGAAAAGTTGCACAAAGGTAACACTTCCGTTTCAATAAGCGAAAAGAAACAGCAATAATTAACGTTAAAGCCCGTGCAGCATGGTTTTCCAGCGTTACATGTCGCTGGCCTTGATCAATTTCAGGTTGGAATTCTGCAAAACTTCCACACATTTGGCTATGTCGCTGGGCCGGATCACCACCCTGGCCACTTCGTCCATGGCAAAGGCATACATGTAATCTACGGAGACGTTGTGCTCGGAAAGAATGAGCAAGGCTTCCGACAACGTACCTGGCGTATTGGGAACGAACAAACAGACTACATCGCTCAGGGTCACCGTAAAACCGTTTTGAGTCAGCAACTTCTTGGCTGCCTGCGGATCGGACAACACGACCCGCATGATGCCGAAATCGGAGGATTCAGCCATGCTGAAGGCTGACAAATTGATGCCGGCTTTACCCAACAAGCGGGTTACATCCGTCAATCGTCCGGTCTTGTTTTCCAAGAATATGGACAGTTGCTTGATAATCAATGGTTCACTCATAATCAATACAAATTACGTTTGTCAGTCACTCGTTTGGCTTTTCCGATGGAACGCTCTATGGATCTGGGTTCCACCAGTTTGACGTGGGCATGGATGCCGACCACGCTCAGAATACGGTGTTCGATGCGTTTGGCCAGTCCCAATAGGACGCTCATGTCGTCCGTGAAGTTCTCCGGACGCAATTCCACATGGACATCGAAGGTATCGGTATTGTTTTCACGGTCCACATACAGATGGTAATGCGGAGCGGCTTCACCGAATTCCAGCAAGACACTTTCAATTTGGGATGGGAATACGTTGACACCCCTAATAATGAGCATGTCATCACTGCGACCCATGATTTTGTGCATACGTACCGAAGTACGTCCACAGGAGCAGGTTTCGTAAAACAACGATGTCAAATCTTTGGTCCTGTAGCGCAATACCGGCATGCCTTCTTTGGTGATGGTCGTGAACACCAACTCCCCTACTTCACCCTTTTTGACGGGTTTCAGAGTTTTGGGGTTGATGATTTCAGGAAAAAAATGGTCTTCATTGACGTGCATGCCGTGTTGTGCGCTGCAATCATACGCTACACCCGGACCGATGATTTCAGTCAGACCAAAAATATCGTAGGCTTTTAGTCCCAGCTTTTTCTCGATTTCCTTGCGCATCTCCTCCGTCCAGGGTTCAGCACCAAAAAAACCGACTTTGAGTTTCAGTTTATCCTGAACGCCCATATCCTGCACGGCTTCAGCCAAATACAAGGCGTAGGAAGGGGTGCAGCAAAGGGCAGTGGAACCGAAGTCCGTCATCAACTGAATTTGTTTTTCCGTATTCCCTGAAGAAATTGGAATGACCGATGCACCAAGGGTTTCTGCACCATAATGGGCACCGAGTCCACCGGTGAACAAACCGTATCCGTAAGCAATCTGGAAAATGTCGTTGCGGTTACAACCGCCTGCTGCAAACGTTCTGGCCATCACTTCCGACCAAATGTTCAGGTCTTTGCGCGTATAACCCGCTACAATGGGTTTACCGGTCGTTCCGGATGAAGCATGCAAGCGAACAATTTCAGACATCGGTGCCGAAAACAATCCGAAGGGATATTGGTCACGAAGGTCGGTCTTCGTTGTGAAAGGTAGTTTCACAAGGTCGTCTATGGTTTCAATATCGTTCGGGCTGATGCCGAGTTCCTGCATTTTAGCCCTGTAAAAGGGTGAATTGTGATATACACATTCAACAGTGGTGCGAAGTCTTTTGTTTTGTACCTCGCGCAGTTCCTCGTGCCCCATGCACTCGTAGCTTTCGTTCCAAATCATAGTTCTCAAATTTGTGGTCTTGCCGCTCCTTTTTCGTTGCTGCAAAGTAAAACAATATTTCCAGATTTTCCGTCCAAATCCGCTATATTTGTAGCTCCAAAAAGCTGAATTTCATGTTCAACCTTGTTTCTCCGTACGTTCCCACAGGCGACCAACCTGAAGCCATCCGACAGCTCTGTGAAGGCATCCGTCAAGACATGCCCTATCAGACACTTCTTGGTGTGACAGGATCTGGAAAAACATTCACCATGGCAAATGTGGTGAAGGAAATCCAGCGCCCCACGCTGGTGCTCAGCCACAACAAAACCCTGGCTGCTCAGCTTTATGGGGAGTTCAAGAGCTTTTTCCCGGACAATGCCGTAGAGTATTATGTTTCCTATTACGATTATTACCAGCCGGAAGCGTACCTACCAACATCCGACACCTATATTGAGAAGGACCTCGCCATCAATGCTGAAATCGAAAAGCTCAGGCTTTCTGCCACTTCAGCTTTGCTTTCAGGCAGGCAGGACGTGTTGGTCGTATCCTCTGTTTCCTGCATTTACGGCATCGGTAATCCGGAAGATTTCAAGAAAACGGTCGTTGACATTTTTCGGGGACAACTATTGGACCGAAACGTATTCCTTCGAAAACTAGTTGATATCCTTTATTCCAGAAACGAAGTGGATCTTCAACGTGGAAATTTCCGTGTCAAGGGCGACACGGTTGATATTTTTCTCGCATACGCCGACATCCTATTGAGAGTCGTTTTCTGGGGAAATGAAATCGACAGCATTTCCACCATCGATCCGGTAAATGGACGCACCCTGACAACCGCTGAGGAATTCCGTATATTTCCTGCTAACTTATTCGTAACCAGCAAGGAAAACATTGCCATCGCCATTGAAATGATTTTGGCTGACCTCGATAAGCAAGTAGCTTTTTTCAATTCCGTGGGTAAACTATACGAAGCCAAACGGTTGTATGAACGCGTCACCTACGATGTGGAAATGATCCGTGAACTGGGCCATTGTTCAGGCATTGAAAACTATTCCCGGTATTTTGACGGCCGTCAGCCTGGTGACAAACCGTTCTGTCTGATGGATTTTTTCCCGGAGAACTTCCTAATGGTCATTGACGAAAGCCATGTTTCTCTACCACAGGTACGTGCCATGTGGGGCGGCGACCGTGCGCGGAAAACGAATCTGGTGGAATATGGTTTCCGCCTTCCTGCAGCCATCGATAACCGACCACTCAGTTTCGCCGAATTCGAAGGCATCAAAAAACAAGTGGTTTATGTGAGTGCCACACCGGGCGATTACGAACTTGAAAAATCAGAAGGCATTGTTGTTGAGCAAGTTATACGTCCAACTGGTTTGTTGGATCCGGAGATTTCCGTCCGTCCCAGCAAGAATCAAGTGGACGATCTGATGGAAGAAATCCATGTTCGAGCATCCAAGGACGAACGCGTGCTAGTCACCACCCTTACCAAACGCATGGCCGAAGAACTGACTTCCTATATGATCGGGTTAGGCATCAAGTGCAGTTATATCCATTCGGATGTGGACACGCTGGATCGCGTGAAAATTATGGAAGACCTTCGCATGGGCATTTACGATGTCCTGGTTGGTGTGAATCTGCTTCGCGAAGGACTTGATTTGCCTGAAGTATCGCTGGTGGCCATTCTGGATGCCGACAAAGAAGGTTTCCTGAGAAATCACCGTTCCCTGACTCAAACCGCCGGTCGTGCTGCGCGACATCTGGAAGGGAAAGTTATCATGTATGCCGACAAGATGACCGAAAGCATGCGCATCACCATCGAGGAGACCAACCGAAGGCGCGTCAAGCAAAAAGCCTACAACGATGCGCACGGCATTACTCCTACTGCCATTATAAAGGACAAGATTTCAGGACTTGGCCAATTCGCCCGTTCAGCCGAGCCAAAAGCCTACATCGAGCCTGAGAGAGCTAGTTTGGTAGCCGACCCCATCTTATCACACATGAACGCTTCACAACTGCAGAAAACTATTGATAAAGCCCGTAAGGCCATGCAAGAAGCAGCAAAGCGGCTCGATTTTCTCGAAGCCGCTCAGTACAGGGACGAAGTTCTCAAACTGGAAGAACTTCAAAAAAATACGGAGTTCAGAATTTAAACCCTGCAGTCACGACCAGATTCACTTTATCACGTGTCAATGTTGCGTAGGTAGGAAGCGTGGTATCATCAATTATTTCGCTAAAACTGAAGAAGTGTTCATTGCTAAGTCGTTCCTGAACTGCAGCGTCCAAAAAGAAGGCACCCGAACGGTAACCGGCTCCCATGGAAGCATACATTGTACTTTTAATCACACTGTATTCAGGTCTTGTATAGGCTGTTGCAATATCAAATGTTTCCAAATTGGAAATGAGCGGTGACATGTAATAGGCTGCCCCCATCCGAGCGCTAAAGTTGTCGGAAAGGCGCACTTCACCGCCCACGCGAACATTATAGCTTTTCTGGAAATCATATCCGATGTAATCATTGATGTTGGTCATTTCAAATCCGCTTTCGTTTTTCAATGTTGTAGTTCTATTGTCGACGTAATCGAAATCAACACTCAACAGGCCCATGTTTTCAAACTGGTATGCAGCACTCAAGGTCATTTGCCAGGGAGTATTCAGTCTATAGTTCACATCTTGTTCAGTGCCCACTACTGTCGGGTCTGGATTGTATACGGCATTGGTGTTCGGGTTAATAAAACCCCAGGAAGCCATGGAGGCATTGAATACGTCCGTCAGTGCATAATACGTTCCCGAACGAGCAGAAATGCCCAATCTGAGTTCAGGAACGGGTCTGTAAATGACCCCAGCCTTAAAGTCAACGCCTAAACCAGTTGTAGAAAGGGTATTGCGCAATTCCGTGCCTCCGCCTTTCTCGTAGTTTTCGGAAAAGATGCTGTATCTGTCGTAAACAATGCTCTGAATGCCGACGCCTATACCGATATACAAATTATGGTTGTAATTGGCACCCAGCGTAAAATTCAAGGAATTAATTCCACCGGTTTCTTGCAATTGCAGATCATTGTTCGTTTTTTCATCTTGATCCAGCAAGGGAACATAGGTATCACCTGCCGAATTCAGTCCAATAACATGGATTCCGTTCACATAGTTGTAAAAGTTGGTATGATCGGGATGTGAACCATCTGTATACCACATTCCGTTTTCAACATAACATATTCTGTCCAGCAGCGAAATGGCACGGTCTTGACCTGAAACATTGGTATTTCGGTTAAAATCGGCCACTCTGTTGTATGTGATTCCAAAATTAAAATTGGAAATGGCCGATTCATCATACGTCCGAAACGAACCGACATAACCAAAACCATTCATCAGAATATTGTTTTTGGAAGCTTCTCCAATCTTGCCGTTCAAATCCGACATGGATTTGTCCATTTGATACGAAGGAGACAATGTGAATTCAGAACTTCTGTAAACTCCGATCCCTGCAGGATTAAGGTTGATGGCACTCATGTCGCCTCCCAATGCTCCGAAAGCACCGGACATCGAAACAAAGCGCGCCGTGCCGATAATGTCCGTTTGTGACAACCTCAGTGCGTCAAATTCAGCCTGAGCAAAGGCAGTAAGGCCATACGCTGACAGAAACGCCAATAGAATGTATTTTTTCATTTGAATCTGTATTATTTGTTACCTGCGTCCTCCGCCGAAAGTACCGCCGCCACTGCTGCTACCGCCGCCACTACTGCTACCGCCGCCACTGCTGCTACCGCCGCCTGAACTGGAACTTGAACTCGAGCTCGAGCTTGAACTTGAACTGGAGGAAGGTGTATACGATGAATTTGTAGTAGGTGTGCTGTAGGTCTGTCTTGAATTAGATGAAGACGAAGTTGTTGCTGTTCTGGTCGTGTTTGAAGAGCCAGAAGTACTGGTTCTTACTGTTCCGTAACTTCCTGAATTTCCTGTAGATGTCGGAGCTGTACGCACCTGCGGTGTGGAAGTTGAATTGCTGCCAGTACTGGTGCGGGCGTTGTTGTAATTGCCGGTGCTGCCGGTGTTGCTACGGTTGGTACCATAACTGCCATTGGTACCTGAACTTACACGACCGGTGCTGTAAGAACCGGTTGCAGGCTGCCTGTTCGTCGTACTGTAAGATCCGTTGCTGTAACCGCCTGATCTGGTGGAAGTATTGCTATTGCTGCTACGCGTTGTAGGGCTGTATGAATTCCTGCTTCCGGCATTTAAGTTATCACCGTTGCTGTTAGAGCGGGTTCCCATCGTTGAACCGCTTCCGCGGGAAGCATTGGTAGAAAAATTACCTGTTCTGGTTCCGGGATTCATGGCCGAGAACGTAGAACCTGACCGGGTTCCACCACTAGTTGTCCGGTTGCTGCCTAAATGTCCACTTCCTACGTTGGAAATGAAATCACGCTGATTGTTGGAAAGGGTATGCCGGTTTCTGGAGAAGGCATCACGACCGAGTGTGCCATAGCCTCCACCATAGCCTCCACCATTGTATCCCCAGCCGCCTCCATAGCCATAATAGTTTCCATAGCCATAACCATAATAACCTCCGTAACAGTTTCCGTAGCCGTTATAACCCCACCAAGGATCGCACCAGCTTCCATAACCGTATCCGTAACCTGAGTACCAAGGGTCAGAATAACCCCAACCTGAATACATCCAGGGGTCGTAATACATGCCCCATCCGCGGCGATACCAATTGTTCCAGCCGTAACCGTAGGATGGATACCAGTAATTGTCGTAATAATTCGGGCTCATGAATTGGTAGCCGTTTCCGTCCACATAATAGATGTTCACGTTTGCGCCATCTTCCACATAGATGCTGAGGTACTCATCATCTGTGATTTGTTTCGTGAAATTCGGATTGTGAAAACGACGGATCCGTTCAGCATATTCAAAAGGCTGACCGTTTTCGTCCAACGCCAAGGTGTCACTATAGGTCAACGTGTCTCCTGTGAGTCCTTCGTTTACCTGGACTGCGTTCGGACGACGGTTGTATTCGTCCACATTGCGTAAATCATATGTTTTCAGGCTGCCGGTTTGATCATAAACCCGCACGTTGCTGTTGTCTTGTTGAACTTGGACCGCCTTTTGGGGTCGAGGGTTGGCTACCGCTTTCGTTGTTTTCGGATTGTAATACAGGTCATCCTCGAAGGTCTGAGCCTGAGCGAGTCCCGTCAGCATTAAAGCCAAGGTCATCGGAATCATCCATTTCGTTTTCATAATGCGGGTATTTTAATGTATATTCTGGATAAAAGGCGTATTTTTGCATCTCGGACCGGGCGCGCGCTCGAAATCCTCTACTACAAAGATACTTTTTTTGCAAAAACGTTTACTGCAATAACTGAATTTAACAGCCCAATCATGGATTATATTGAAATTCACGTCAAAATCACCCCTTTTAACACGATTATCAACGATTTGCTTGCTGTGGACCTGGCCGAAATCGGCTTTGAAAGTTTCAGCGAGTGCGAAGACGGAATGCTGGCATACATTTCAGCGTCAATATACGATGAAGATACTGCACGGAAGCTTATTCCTGTCAAAATGTTCGGTTCAGCACTGAAATTTTCAAAAAAAATCATCCCTGGTCAGAATTGGAATGAGGAATGGGAAAAAAATTACTTCCAACCCATCGTCATCGGAACGGATTGTGTCATCCACAGTTCCTTCCATACGAACATACCGGAAGCTCGGTATGACATTCTCATCGATCCGAAAATGGCTTTCGGAACCGGCCATCACGAAACCACCAGCCTGATGCTGGAAGAACTTCTGAAACTCGATGTAAAGGGCAAATCGTTTCTGGACATGGGTTGCGGTACAGCTGTATTGGCCATCCTGGCATCCATGAAAGGTGCCGTCAATGTGCTGGGCATTGACATCGACCAATGGGCCATCAACAATGCACTGGAAAATATTCAGCTGAATAATTCGCCCGCTATCGAAATCCTGACAGGAGGCGCCGAATTGCTTGAATTCACGGGTCTATTCGACATCATCTTCGCCAATATCAACCGCAACATCCTGCTTGCCGATATGGCCGCCTACACCGCCAAAATGCACGAAGGCTCCCTCCTATTCATGAGCGGTTTCTACGAAACCGACATCCCTGTGATCCGCTCAACAGCCGAAAGCCTCGGCCTCACCTTCCTTGGCAACACCGTTAAAAACAACTGGGTCGCCGTCCGCTTCGTTCTCTAGCATTCCTTCTTCCTTTTTTTCTTTTGGCTGAACCCCACGCTGTTTGATTTTCAAATAGAGCGTCAAGGTCAAGGCGTAATATAAAAATGGCCCCGCAGCGTACTTTGGTACGTGAGGAGCCATTTTTGTGTTACAACGCCGAGATGGACGCTCTATTTGGAAATCAATAGATTACTGTTGCTCTAATACTAGGGTTTTGGTAGGCTGGTCACACACTTCCGTCGGGCCAAAATACTGAATCGGACCCGGATATACATAATCCGTGTTGATGGCCCAGGCGGCACGCTTATAGACAAAAGCCTTGAAAGGTCTGCCGTTCAGGTCCACCAGCGCTTTTTGAATGACCGGTTTCATTTCACCATGACGCTGTTCCATGTTCATCATCATTGTGATGGGCACACCGCCAGCTATCCATTCGGAAGCAGGAGCAGTAGTGTTCCGAACGGACGCCATGTAACCCGTCTTACCGGCACCAATCAATTCGGCAGCCGTGTAACCCAAAGAATAGCAATAATCTGCGTCGTAATTGGAGGGAGCGGCACAACGACCTTCGTAACCGAAGAAGTGGGTCTGAGTGTTGAATGTTCCGTAGAATTTGCCTTCCTTCTTCCATTCGGCCAACTTGGTTCCCACCATTTCAGCCAACAGCTTTTCCGTTTCAATCAACGAAACCTGAACATTTCCGTGCGGGTCACGATCCAGCGTCAGTTGACGGGCCACCCCTTCCGGTAGGGAAGCATAAATGTCAGCATTTTCCTTGCTGATCATCTTGATGATGTAATTACGCTTTTCGGAGTGTCTGATCAGGTTGAATTCTTCCTGATGGTCAGCCAGGAAATTATTCAGTTCCAGAATCAGTTTTTTTATGGCCGGAATAAATTCAATAACCCCTTCGGGAATCAATACAGTACCAAAGTTATTGCCCTGTTGGGCACGTTTGACCACCGTCTTGGCTATATCGGACACCAAGTCATCCAGCGACATGTTCCTGGCTTCCACCTCTTCCGAAATGATGCAGTAGTTGGGTTGTACCTGCAGGGCGCATTCCAGGGCGATGTGCGATGCACTGCGACCCATCAGTTTGATAAAGTGCCAGTATTTGCGCGCCGAATTGCAGTCGCGCTGAATGTTGCCGATCACTTCGGAATAAACCTTGCAAGCCGTGTCAAAACCGAAGGATGTCTCGATCATGCTGTTTTTCAAGTCGCCATCGATGGTTTTGGGACAACCGATCACCTGAACACCGGCACCGATGGCTTCATAATACTCCGCCAACACACAAGCGTTCGTGTTGGAATCATCCCCACCAATGATAACCAGTGCCTTGATATCCAATGATTTCAAAATCTGAAGTCCCTTATCAAAATCTTCCTTGGTTTCCAGTTTCGTCCGACCTGAACCAATGATGTCAAAGCCACCCGTGTTGCGGTATTCATCAATGATATCTGCGGTCAGTTCCATGTAATTGTGATCAATCAGACCGGCAGGACCCAAAATAAAACCAAACAATCTGGAAGAACCGTTTAAATGTTTGATGCCGTCGAAAAGACCTGCAATCACATTGTGACCACCAGGTGCTTGACCACCGGAAAGAATGACACCGACGTTGATATTGGGATAATCCACTTTCGTATCCGTAGGTTCAAAGGAGACCAAGGTCATTCCATACGTGTTGGGGAACAATTCCTTGATGGCTTCCTGGTCGGCAACAGACTGGGTTGCTGCTCCTTCTTTCATTTTCACGTAACCCGTCAATGCCTGGGGCATTTTCGGCTGATACGCGGCACGCGCAATCTGTAAGGCACTTTTTGTCATAATGTAATCGTATAATGGATTGGTTGAATAGTCGTTCGACGTTTTTCTTAAAAACGGTGCAAATTTCGTCATTTTTTTTCAAATACTCAAACAAAACGGCTTGCAGAAGTGTCCTTTTTTCAGTAATATTGCATGGTTTTTCAATCAGGCTTCAGCCGTGTATTAAACTGCAATCATTCAAGGAGTTATTTTAATGTTACATACATTTTCTCACACAAAAATTAGAAAAATGATTTATTCACACGAAGTGCAACAGATGTGTTGCGTACAAAAAGGGGCCAATCACGCGAGCGCTCCGATTCCTGAAGAAGGAAAGTGGGTAAGAGCCAAAGAAGTGTCGGACATCTCCGGTCTCACACACGGAGTAGGCTGGTGCGCCCCTCAGCAGGGTGCCTGCAAGCTCACCCTCAATGTGAAAGACGGTATCATTCAGGAAGCCTTGATTGAAACCATCGGTTGCTCCGGCATGACGCATTCAGCAGCTATGGCTTCTGAAATCCTTCCCGGCAAAACCATTTTGGAAGCCCTGAACACCGACTTGGTTTGCGACGCCATCAACACGGCGATGCGCGAATTGTTCCTGCAAATCGTTTATGGACGCACGCAATCCGCATTCTCCGAAGGCGGTCTGCCCATCGGTGCAGGCTTGGAAGACCTTGGTAAAGGCCTTCGCAGTCAAATCGGTACGATGTACGGCACTGTTGCTAAAGGTACACGTTACCTCGAAATGGCTGAAGGCTATTGCTCCCGCATGGCTTTGGATGCCGACGATCTCGTTATTGGCTATGAATTCGTCCACCTGGGCAAATTCATGGAATCCGTCAAAAAAGGCGTCGATGCCAACGAAGCATTGATAAAAGCAACCTCAAGTTATGGTCGCTTTGCCGAAGCAGTTAAATACATCGACCCGCGTCACGAATAATATAGGAGGAATATACAATGGCATTATTTGAAAGCTACGACCGCAGAATCGAAACGATCAACGCGGTATTGAACCAGTACGGTATTTCCAGTCTGGAAGAAGCAAAATCCATTTGCGACGCCAAGGGCATAGACCCTTACAAAATTTGTGAAGAAACCCAAGCCATCGCTTTCGAAAACGCGAAATGGGCCTACGTGATGGGTGCTGCCATCGCCATCAAGAAAGGGGTGACCAATGCTGCACTGGCTGCTGAAGCCATCGGTATCGGACTGCAAGCATTCTGCATCAAGGGTTCTGTCGCCGACGACCGCAAGGTTGGTCTTGGTCACGGTAACCTGGCTGCCATGCTGCTCCGCGAAGAAACCAAATGCTTCGCTTTCCTGGCCGGTCACGAGTCTTTTGCTGCTGCCGAAGGCGCCATCAAGATCGCCGAAAAAGCCAACAAAGTCCGCAAAGAACCGCTTCGCGTCATCCTGAACGGCTTAGGCAAGGACGCTGCCATGATCATTTCCCGCATCAACGGATTCACCTACGTTCAAACCCAGTTCGATTACTACACCAGCGACCTGGCCATAGTGAAAGAAATCCCCTACTCCACAGGTCTTCGCGCCAAAGTGAAATGTTACGGTTGCGACGACGTTCGTGAAGGTGTTGCTATCATGCACAAGGAAGGTGTGGACGTTTCCATCACAGGTAACTCCACCAACCCCACCCGCTTCCAACACCCCGTTGCAGGTACCTACAAAAAGGAATGCTACGAACAAGGGAAGAAATATTTCTCTGTTGCTTCCGGTGGCGGTACGGGTCGTACCCTTCACCCCGACAACATGGCCGCTGGTCCCGCCTCTTACGGTATGACCGACACCATGGGCCGCATGCACTCCGACGCACAATTCGCAGGTTCTTCCTCCGTTCCAGCTCACGTGGAAATGATGGGCTTCATAGGCATGGGCAACAACCCTATGGTAGGTGCTACCGTGGCTGTGGCAGTTGCTATCGAAGAAGCTTCGAAGTAAGATTAGAACTTAAATACTATTGAAAATCCCTGTGACATTGATTGTTGCAGGGATTTTTTTTTCATTACTTTAGATTTTCCCTCGAAAATAAGCAAATTTTTCATTTTCTGCTATGGCTACTAACGAGAGTCTGCGCAAAAACTCAATTCTCTCTTTAATAAAGTATTCTGTATTTGCAAAATTCAATTCTTCTTTCAAATAGTTTATCAATAAAGTAGTTAAACCGCTTCGATTGATACTGACCACATTGTTCAATGTGATTGTAAGTTTATTACAGATTGTTGCAGGAGGTGTCGTGTTTGCAGTGAGTTGATTGCTTGAAGCAGAGTTGGTTGAAGTCGAGATTAATTGAAAAAGTTCATCTAGCTTCGCAATTGTGATTCGGTGTATATTTTTCAAAAATTCAAACTGATCCGGAACTGGTTGAAAGGTTTCATTATCTAGGAAACAGCTATCACAGCAAACACATCTTCTCTGCCTCTGAAAACAGATTTAAAAAGTTGGATTTGATGTGTTTGGTTTTCGTTCATCTTTTTACAGTTGAAATTTTACAAATTGATATTGGCTTATATTTCTTTCATTTTCGCCCAGTAAGGCATTAATTTCTCAGATATTAACCGCATAACTTCTTCAAATTCGAGTTCCTTGTCTCTGTTGATTTTGTTTAGAAATGCTATCCAACTTCTTTTTCTTTGCGGATTTGTCGCAAAGTCCGCTGAAAACAATGCATGATTCTCGGCATATGAAGTTTCCCTGTTTGCAAAAGTTGCCTTAATTGCTTCTTCCAATGTGCCGTTGTCAAATTCGTAGTCAGTTAATAGCTTGTACACATCATAGAAATCTTTCATTCTACTATTGGCTACCGATAATTCTATCATTGCCTGAAACTTTTCGGCGATTACCGTTTCTTTTGAATATGCTTGTATTATAGGAACTTGCATTTCATCCAACAGAATTGGATATTCCAATTCTTGAACAACCGGAATTACAATATCGCCAAAACCAACGTCAATTTGTATTCGTTGTCGAACTGTGTGAAAAATTGCATCGAGATAAAGTCTAACACCATTATATTTGTCTTGTTGGGTTATCAATTCCCCTACAACGCTTTCCGGGTTAAATGTCACTTCATCTTCTGATTCAATAGCGCATATTCGCCTAAATACTACGCAAAGTGCCTCAATATCATTGGATATTTGCGTTCCTAATAAATCTACATCTATAGTTGGGCGACTTTTTAGTCCTTGCATGGCATAAATAAATGCTCCGCCTTTCAGTATCAATTGCTGAGAAAAATCAGAAACCGAAAGCCTGTATAATAATCGTTCGTGCAAAAATCGGATAATGATAAGTTGAAAATCAATTCCTTCTTTTTTTGCCAAATTGAGCAACCTTGCTCTTATTGAAACTGCTCTATTGCTCATAGCATCATGGTTAGAAATTGGTTCAATACAATTGCAATTCGCATATTTTCAGCATATTTCATTAGCTTATCCAAATTGCGGTCTTTTCTTTTCACGTAATTTCTCAAAACTTCGGAAGTTATATCTATTCCCACTTTGTTGCGATACCGAATGGCATCGCACACCGATTTTTCTATGTCGTAAATTTTAATTTGTTCTTCATTATAGGTTTTTTCAATTATGCCTGTTTCATAGAACCGTTTATTCCAATAATACAATTTAATGGGTGGGTAATCCGGCAAAAGCACTTTGTCTTTTGCTGGTATGGCAACATGAATTACTGTTGATGTTTGAGTAGATAGTTCATAAAACTTCCATGCAGAAAAAAGACAAATTACTGCTTGAGGGACTATCTTACAAGCCTCACTCCAACTAGCTTCTTCCGCAAAATCAACATGACGATACAACCCACGCTTTATTTGAACCACTTTTTCGGTCTCCAACATAGTTTTCAACTGATAATAAAGCGATCGATTTCCGCGGATAAGTTTTGATGTCAGATATCCTTTGTTTTGGACAAATAGTTCTTCAAGTTTCTCCATATCTATTTTCGTTATGCACAAATATACGGAGAATATTTATTATTACCGTATATTTGTGCAAGCAGTTTAATGAAACCAGTAAAAGTCAGACACAACTTTCTATTTTGAGCTTGTTTCCATTTCAAGCAATGCGGCAGTCAAGTTATCATGATTTCTATCAATTGACTTTCGGGAATCATACTCCAAATTCCATCTGTACAAAGAATTTTCCCCTTAATAAAGTTGGTATAATATTCCTCGACCAAATCGCTGCAGTCTTGCCAGTCGAGCTTGCCGTTGGCACCGCCGTTCAGGTGGTAGAGGCAGCGGGTGGCGAGTTCGGAGTAGGCTTCGTGGCGCTGGTCGGAAACGTTCAGGGTCTTGATGACGGCGAGCAGGAGCTTGTTCTCTTCTTCTGAGGCGGAGGTGTCTGACGCCGTTTGCGTCCGGGTTTTCCACGCGTCGCCCTGTACTTAATGTATTCGGCACCTTTTCCCATTTCCCTTGAACACCACAATTTCCCGACTTCCTCCAACAACAAGCCTGCACACGCCTATTCATCGCCTTTCCTCAATATCTTTTCCCAAAAAGGTTTGATATTAAAGGATTTATGAGTTCCTGAGATCTCAATAAAAGTGAAGAAAAAGCTCAAATAAAGGTTAACGAATCAAAATTATTGATATATTTGAGGTTAATATCATAATTGGATAATATGAGTATCCAAGCGGACACTCATATAATTAAATACAAACAGGATGCATAAAAAAAGAAGTCCTTAATGGACTGTTAACCCAGTAACAGGCTTTTGTCGGAAAAGAATAGCCGATGTAGCCTTTAACTTATCTCGTTATTAATTAACTAAAATTTAAATTCATGAATAAAAACAAGTTTGTACGGGTAGTATTTACGATACTGCCTATGTTACTGTTGTCGTTTTGGACCTATGCTCAGACTGTTCAGGTTAAGGGTGTGGTAACCGACGAGAGCGGAACTCCAATGGTAGGAGTGAATGTGGTTGTAAAAGGGACCTCGAATGGTTTGATTACTGATTTAAATGGACAGTACTTGATTAGTGCTGATTCTAAATCAACTTTATCTTTTTCATTTATGGGGTATAAAACTCAGGACATTCTTGTCTCAAATCAAAAGCAGATCAATGTTAAATTCGTTCCGGCTTATTTGCAAGTGGATGAAGTTGTGGTTGTAGGTTATGGTACCATGAAGAAGAGTGACATTACTGGTGCTGTGGTTAAAGTTGGAGCTTCAGACTTGAAAAACCGCTCCACATCAGATGCTGCTGTTGCACTTCAGGGAAAGGCAGCCGGTGTTCAAGTATTATCAAATTCTGGTGCTCCTGGTAAGGGCGCAGACATCCGCATTCGTGGTATGTCTTCTAACTCTGCTAACAACGGCCCGTTGTTGATCGTTGACGGTTTGAAAGTGGACAACATCCAATACCTCGACCCGGACATGATCGAATCGATGGAAATTTTGAAAGACGCTGCTTCTGCTGCTATCTATGGTGCTCAGGCAGGTAATGGTGTTATACTCATCACAACTAAGAGCGGTTCTAAATTAAAAAACGGACAGATATTCTATAATGGACAGTGGCAGCTCAGCACCCTTTCTCGCAAGTTGAAAGTTATGAATGCTCAGCAATATATAGATTTCGGTAAGCAACAAGGATTCCTCACAGATGAAAGATTAGCAAGCGTTGGTTATGTTCCTGGTACTGACGTCAATTGGGCTGACGAAGTATTTGAACCTACATGGAACTATCGTCACACGCTCGGTTTCCAGGGTGGTAACGATAGAGGCTCTTACTTCGTGGCTGCGAACGTTGTTAATAACGACGGTATCTTCAAAGGTAGCAAGGATGTTTACCAGAGACTTTCTCTTCAGGTAAACGGTGAACACAAAGTCAAACCTTGGCTTACCGTTGGTACCAACAACTCTATTGAAAAATGGAAAACAAAGTCTGTTTCTCAACAGAGTGACAACGGTTCAGCTCTCTTAGCAGCAATCACTTCCGATCCTCTTTTCGGTCCTTTGTGTGAAACCGATGCTGACTTGACACAAAGACAGAAAAATGCTATCGCAAGCGGAATCAGAGTTCTTAAGAACGAAGATGGCAAATACTACAGGCTATCTCCAATCAGTGGTGAATCACAGTCTTCTAACCCATTTATCCAGAGAGATGCCGCCGATGGATACAGCGAGGGTATCAATGTTCGCGGAGTTTCTTATTTGAACTTTAACCCAATTAAGGGATTAGTTTACACTTCCCGTTTTGGTTATCGTATCAATCAGAACAATTCACATAACTATCAGACCCCGTTCGAAGCCAACGAATTTGTTCGCAGAACAACTTACAATATAAGTGCATCTGCAAACACCTCTTACTACTATCAGTTTGAAAACTTCATCAGCTACAACACGACAATTGCCAGCAAACACGACATTAATGCAATGGCTGGTATGTCCTATGAAACGAATCACTCAGATAATGTTTCGGTAGCTAGTGATGGTGCTAACATTCTTAAAGGTTACCAACCAAACTACCAATATATTGATTATCTGAAAACAGATGCTAAGGTGACAGCAAACAATGCACCAAGCGATTCAAGGAGCATTTCTTACTTTGGTCGTTTGGGATATAGCTTCGATAAACGCTATAGCATCCAGGCAAACTTCCGCGCTGACGCATTTGACGCTTCAAAACTTCCCAAACAATCTCGTTGGGGTTATTTCCCGTCAGTATCAGCAGGATGGACGCTTAGTAATGAGTCTTTCATAAAAGACAATATCAGCGAAAACGTTCTTTCAAACCTGAAACTTCGTGGATCTTGGGGACGCAACGGTAACATCAGTGTTCTCAACGGTTATCCATACTCTGGTGTTATCGCCTCTAACAGCGACTGGTATCAGTTCACTCCAGGCAACTCTGCACTTACTTACGGTTCTGTACCAGACGGTTCAAAAGGATTGCCTAACCCAGATTTAATTTGGGAAGAGTCTGATCAGATTGACATTGGTCTTGAAGCTCGCTTGCTCGAAGGAAGACTTTCTTTAGCTCTCGACTGGTACAATAAAGAAACTAAGGGTCTTCTTGTAGGTGTTACCCCGGTGGTTGAAACAGGTGTTGGTACAACCACACTCAATGCAGGTAACGTTACAAACAAAGGTTTTGAAATCGAAATCGGATGGAAAGACAAATTAGGTGATTTAACCTACTCAGTTAACGCAAACTTTGCAACTCTCAAGAATGAGCTCTCTTACCTTAATTCAATGACTAAAAAGATTTCCGGTACAGGACTTCAGGGTTCCAATATCAACACACAGTGTACACAAGGTGAACCTCTCTGGTATTTCTACGGATATAAGTTCAAAGAAATGGATGCTGAAGGAAACGCAACATTTCAGGATATAGACGGTAACGGCAAGTGGGATTCAAATGATAAGACAAATCTCGGCAACGGACTTCCAAAATATAATTACGGTATCACTATCAACCTTGAATACAAAGGCTTTGATTTTTTAGTGTTCGGAACAGGAGCTGGCGCCTTCAAAATTCTTCCATTGGCATGGCGTACGGACCGCCCATACTGTAACAATTACTCATGGTTCTACGAAAACTCATGGACTCCAACTAATACTGGCGCTCATTTCCCAGCTGTTAGTAAGTGGTCGAAAGATGCATACAGCTCTGACCTTACATTATTTAACGGAGATTATTTCAAGATCAAACAGATTCAGTTTGGATACACGATTCCTAAAAATATCACAAGCAAGCTTCGTATAAGCAATCTCAGAGTCTTTGGATCTCTTGAAAACTTCTTTACATTCACTAAATACATCGGTCTTGATCCTGAAGCTGCTTCTGCTAATAATTCTAGCTCACTTGGTATTGATTTTGGTACATACCCAACAGCAAAACAAGTTGTCTTTGGTGTTAACCTTTCATTCTAAAAATTGAATATATGAAAAAGTATCTTTTATTATTTATTAGTGCCTTGGCATTTACAGGGTGTAACGAAAGTTCATTTGATATACCTCAAAAGGGTGTCCTGCCATTGGAGGATTTCTACAAGACAGATGCAGACGCAAAAGCTGCATTGGTAGGTGTGTATTTCGACTCATACAAGAACTTCGCAAAGTCGGACGCCGAATATAACTACGGACCACTCTTTGGGCTCACTAACTTCCAGTCCGACGATATCTACCTGGCTGGTTCTGGTTCTGATGACTGTGTATCGCAAAGAGAATACGAACAATTCCGCTATACAAACGACAACCCAGTTCCGCTCGCTGTATATACTGCTTTCTATCGCTCTATTCACAAGTGTAACTTAGTGATCACAAACTTCACAGAAGAAAAACTCGGATCACCACTTACACCGACCATGAAAAGCTGCATTGCCGTGGCTCGTGTTATGAGAGCATACGACCACATGATGCTCGGTATTTACTGGGGTACTCCTCCTATCGTAGAAGAAGTTCTCACAGGTGCATCTCAACCTAAAAACGCTGAATCTCAGACAGCAGTTATGGACTGGGTTGCAAAAGAAGTCGATCTTGCACTTCCTGATCTTGAAGAACGTCAAGGGCCAAACGACAAGGCCGGTGCTGTTAAGATTACCAAAGGTTTTGCTTACGCAGTTAAAGGTAAAGCTCTTATGTGGAAGAAGGATTACGCAGGTGCTAAGACAGCTCTCCTGGCAGTAATAAATTCTAACAATTACGCTTTGGTTCCATCTGTAGACATGGTCAGAATTGGTCATGCTGATGGAAAAGCCACATCTGAATCGGTGTTTGAATTCAACATCGTTACTGATCCTGCTGTTGTTGATGGGACCTCCGCTTCACTCCGTACTGGCTGGAACGATCACATGACTTTCAACTGGCGTTTTGAAAACATGAACGGTCCTAACCTCAAAGATGCACAAATCAACAGCAATGGTTGGGGATGGCTCAATCCAACGGGGAAATTTGCCGAAGACCTTATCGCTAACGACGGTATGCAATCAGCTCGTCGTAAAGCCTGGATCAAAACATACGATGAAATCCTTTACGATCATCAGTGGGTTTCCGACGGTGCTAATTTTGTACCTGGTAGAACTGCCGCAAAGGAAACCGATCTTACCCGAGGTATTGGTCTGTCTAAGTATATCTATGGAAACGAGGGATACTTCATCTGGAAGATTGTTATTCACAAAGATCAGGGAGACCTCAACAAAATCAACGGTGGCTGGGACAGGAACTTAAGTCTCATGCGTTACAACGAAGTTCTTCTCCTCTATGCTGAAGCATGTGCTCAGACTAGCGATGCTGATGGTCTTGGTCTTAAATGCCTCAACGATATTCAGAATCGTGCTCAGTCAAATCACGTTTCTTCTGCGCTCACTCTTGCAGAAGTTCAGCAAGAAAAACAGTTTGAGTTGTTTCTTGAAGGCTCACGTTCTGCCGACCTTATCCGTTGGGACATGACAGCGAGTCTTGAAGTACAAGGCAACTATGTTCCTAACCTCAAAGATGAGTTGCCTGATGGCATAGGTACAGTACACAAAGGTTACATTGATGCGTCTAAAGCTACCTTCTATAAAGACCTATATGGTGGCAATATGGGTTTCAAGAAAGGCAAACATGAATTGCTTCCTTTCCCAAAAACCGTAACGGACCTCAATAAGGGTCTCACACAGAATCCAAATTGGAATTAGTATAAGTTAACACACATTTTTCTCAAGGGTGTCCGGATAAAATTTGTTCGGACACCCTTTTTTTATTCTTTCTTTTCCGCAACCACCGACAACTGCATCCCTCCCCTTATATTTTGTACAAGCGTAATCTTGCACCAGATCGGCTTTATGGCTTTAAAAATATCCCCTGCTATTGTATTGGCTAAGCCTTCGGCAAATATTGCTTCTTCACGGAAGGACTATAGGTAGAGTTTCAGGCTTTTACTTATTATACACAGTTTGTCTGGCTCAAATTCAATGGTTACGGTATTAAAATCGGGCTGGTACGTCAAAGGCATTAATACAACCCAAAACAATACTCAACAAAATGATACTCCATACATTGATCGTATTTGTCAGTACCAAAGCAGCCAACAAGCCTGCCTGTATCATGGACAAGACCTGCGTAACCAATAGGATATGGTATTTATTCCATCTGTCTGCAACCACTCCAGCATAAGGAGCCAACAGAAATGTCGGAATCTGACCGACAAAACCTACAATTCCGAGAAGAAGTACCGATTTGGATAGGTCATAAACCAACCAAGGCAATGCAATGCGTTGAATCCACGTGCCAATCAAGGAAAAACTCTGTCCTCCGAAAAAAAGCCGGTAATTGGGATGTTTAAGTGATCGGAAGGTGTTTTTTAAAGCTATGGAAATGGGCATTGGTCGTTTTTTTGCAAAATTAATCAAAACCCCTCGTAACTAAAAAATTCCGATTCTTCATATCCCCAACCCAGCCAAGTTGAATTTCATATTGCTGAAGTCGTCCAAATTAAACGTAAATCGGATTCTGTCCTTCATTGAACCGGTCATGGATTGAATATTTCCGGATACCACCAACGGAACACTGATTTCGAATAGGTTCCAGATACCAGTCTTCAGACCGGCTTCAAAAAAGAACGGTGAAGTATTTCCAGTGTTCAAGCCATGATCGTTCAATAAAATATTCACAAAGGGCTTAATCTCAATCCATCCCACTTTTCCTGATAGATCGCTAGTCATGGACAAGGAAACCAGCCATTTACCAACGAGTATGACAGATAGGGTGCATTATACAATGAATTATTGTAATTTTACCAGCTTCTTTGTGAGAAAACTAACTATTTTATGTCTAACTAATATACAAACTACTATGAAGATTAAAGCAACACTTTTATTAACGTTGCTAGCAATGGGCAGTACTTGCAGTTATGCCCAATTATCAAAAAACCCGAATAAATTTTTGGGCAACATTACCACTGCGTATGCTGTCAGAAGTGATTTCAGTGATTATTGGAACCAGTTGACACCTGAAAATGAAACGAAGTGGGGATCGATTGAAGGAACCCGTGATGTTTACAATTGGGCAACAGTCGACAAGGAATATAAGTATTGCAAAGATCACAATTTTCCCTTCAAGTTTCATACACTCATTTGGGGAGCTCAATATCCCAGTTGGATGGATGGCCTTTCTCAAAAAGATCAATTGGACGAAATTACGGAATGGTTTGATGCTGCTGCCAAACGCTATCCCGATGTGGCATACATCGATGTTGTGAACGAAGCAATTCCCGGGCATGCTCCGGCACCCTACAAAAACGCATTGGGTGGCGATGGTACATCAGGATACGATTGGATTGTGAAAGCATTTATTATGGCCCGTGAGCGTTGGCCTAAAGCAGTACTTATTTACAACGACTACAATACATTCCAGTGGAATACCGATGCATTTATTGCTTTGCTGAAAAAAATAAAGGCAGCTGGTGCTCCTATTGATGCAGCAGGTTGCCAGGCTCACGACCTAAACGATATGTCGGGTGCCAATTTCAAAACGGTTTTGAATAAAATACACACTCAAACAGGACTTCCTATCGTTATTTCTGAATACGACATCAATTTGCAAGACGATCAGCTTCAGTTGACACGTTTCAAGGAGCAAATTCCAATTATGTGGGAGGCTGATTATGTAGCTGGAGTAACATTTTGGGGTTACATCTACGGCTCCACCTGGGTTAGCTATTCGGGTTTGATCAAAAATGGAGTTGAACGTCCCGCTTTGAAATGGCTTCGTGAATATATGCTCACAGATGCCGCAATAAATGCAAAGAGTCCGTTAAAGAACGTTGGCGGATGGGCCTACATCACTGCATCGGAAAGCATGGTTGCAATCAATACCGAAGCCACTATTAAGGCAAAGGCATACAGCGAAAAAGACAACATTGCGAAAATGTTGGTTTACGTGAATGATGTGCTGCTCATCGATAGTACAGCATCTTCGCTTGAACTGAAGTGGAAACCTACCGTTGCTGGTACCTATACCTTTAAATTGAAAGTGTTGAATGGTGCAGACAGTATCCTTTTCGAGAAAACTTGCACGGCTAAGGCTTACGTACCAAGCACACCATTTAAAACAGTACCAATAGCTTTGCCCGGCATATTGGAAGCGGAAAATTTCGACAAAGGGGCAAATGGTGTGGCTTACAGCGATACAGACGATAAGAATGATGGCGGAAAATACCGGACCGATGTTGGTGTTGATATTGGTAGCATTGCCACTAACGAATATTTTGTTGGTTGGACTACAGCTGGCGAGTGGCTGGACTATACCGTAAAAGTAGAAGAATCGCAGTTGATGGCTTGGTCGGCAAAGGTTTCATCGGCGATGACCGGTGCTTCTATCAGAATCTATATGGGCAATACCGACATTACCGGTAATATTCCTGTACCACAATCTGCAAACAGCGATTGGTCGGTTTACAACGAGGTTAAAGGCCGTACAAAAGTTGCAATGCCTGTAGGCACTTACAAATTGCGTTTGGTTATCGAGAGTTCATCTTGCAATATCGACAAGGTAACATTCACTGCCGTATCAACAGGGGTTGACAATTTGCAGGTTGACAAATTTGATGGCGTTTATGAGGTGTTCTCGGCGATGGGAATCCATATGGGAAATGTTAAAATCAGCGATGGCAATATTTCCAGCTTGAAAAGTAAGTACCCCAATGGAGTTTACATACTTCGTAAGCAAGATGGCAGTGGAGAATCGAAGCGTATCTTGATAAATTAAATTGTGAAAATAGTCACCATTGGCAACATTGGTGATAACGAGGTGTTAAAGTCGATTTTAGCACCTCGTTTTTTTTAAGGAATGCTAGAATCGGAGCATACTACACTTGTAAACAGCATTCAATATAGTTTCTTCTTGCGAAAGACGAATTTTGTCGCGAATAAATTGGATATATGCAAATATCAGCGCATTTAACTTTATTTTGCCCGTTTCTTTTCATCTTCCAAGGCTTTATCAAAATCATCTTCGTTTTTTTGAATGAAAACTCTTTCGATGTATTTTAAGTGAGCTTTTTCAGGTTCTTCGTAGGCATTACACTCTATCAGATAGTTATTCAAATCATCAAAATCGCTGCCATAGAGATTATCACTGAATTTGTGCAGTTTTTCCATAACCCTGATATAGGTGCCCGGCTCTTTTGAGCGTGTGAGTTTTCGTAATGCCAGGATATAATCTTCTCTGAAAACTGTTGGAACAATTATACGAGATTGGCCACCACGAAAAAGCTCTGCATTCATCATAATTCTTGCAATTCGACCGTTGCCATCTATAAACGGATGCACCTCGCTTATCATAAACATCATGAATATGGCTCTAGCCATGGGTTCTTTCAGAGTTGCATAGTATTTGAAACCCTGTATTAGTGTCCCTCTAACCAGAGTATGGTCAACAAACAAGGTGCTTCCTGCCTGGTTGTTTACTTCTTTAAATTGACCAGGATTGCAATCTTCTCTTTCACGCATCAAAATACGGTGACGGTTTTGTAACAATTCAAACAGTTCATCAGGAGTTGAAGGTGTTTTATTCATTTCAGTTCGATTGGATATAACCGTAAATGTTCCTAAAATATCGTGCGAATCTTTTATACGCCTAGGAATCATAATTCCTGTATCAACTATAGACTTTGCTTCATCGATTGTAAACCTTGTGCCCTCAATATAATTTGAAAAATAGCCATCAAAAAAGGAAAACATTCTATAGGAAGCTTCATCGGTATTTTTATTGGTTCGTTCAATAAAAAAATGGTCTTTCAGAACATCGAATAGTATTGAGAATAATTCAACACGTGCAGTATCGAATGGAACACCAGCGGCTCTAGCTTTAGAAGATTCATTTGTAAGAACATTTACATTGTGAGTAGCCATAAGGGCTGAAATAATTCTATTCAGCTTATCAAATTCAATTGGCATATTGAGCAAAACCGAATCTTGCCTTAATTTGTCTCTAAATTCATTTAGTTTATCTTCGCCCTGAATCAGAATCATTTTCTCCAATCGATTTTCAATAAATGAAATAGGAAGAACTTTAGATTGTTCACCTTTATGCTTCGAAATCTGCATACATTCCAACATCCAACGATATTCTGAAGCTATGTAAATACCATTCAAGTGTATGTCACCTTCAATAGCTTTTGGGCCTTCGTTTATGTATAGGGTTATCCCAGGAAGATCGGATATTTTTTTCCTGAAGTTATAGGTAAGGAAAAATGCACCTTCATCTGTGGGACGCAATTCCTGAGCACTACGATGGCTGATAACCGCATTCGGATATCGCCATGCCAAAATATCTATAAGATTTCGCTTAACAATGCTTTCCACTGAATCCAACATATTAGTGGTATAGATACGAGGGGCTAACTTTTTGAGTTTACCTGCTTTCTCGGCTGATGAGATTTTCCGAGAAACGTTTGAGTCAGATGAAGAGAATATAATCTCTTTTGATAGGTTTAATGTGCTTGTCATACAAATTTTGTCGCTTATAGTGTACAAAGTTGCAAATAATCTCTCATATAAAAAAGAAATGTGTTGGATTTCACATAGATTAATAAAATTAAATCAGGAGACATCTATAATTACAGGGGCTTGCCTTTTAGTGTCGGTTTCTGCGAATAGCTTCCGAAATCCGTGGAAGTTTGCTGAAAAAGATAAGACCGCCAACAATGCAGCAAACACCCTCTATCAGAAATGTATACGGCACGCCCACCATTTTGGCAAGACTACCGGCCAATAGGCTGCCAAAGGGAGCCGTTCCCATAAAAGCCATGGTGTATAAACTCATCACGCGCCCGCGTTTGCCGTCATCAGAGACCGTCTGCAACAGGGTGTTGCAGGATGCAGTCAAAAAGACCATGCTAAAGCCGACTACTGCCATTAGAATAATTGAAAGAAAAAAGGTATGTGAGAATGAAAACAGAATGAGCGCAACGCCAAAAACCCCTGATGCAAACCCAATATACTTTTCCAACCCATTGAATGTGTTTTTAGCAGCCAGAAAAAGAGCACTGAAAAGAGCACCCAAGCCCGCGGCTCCCATCAAGAAGCCAAAAGTGTGAGCACCACCATGAAGAATTTCCCTACTGAAAACCGGCATCAAAACGGTATAGGGCATTCCTGTCAGACCAACGATGGTGAGTAGTAAAAGTGTGTATTTAATGGGTGCAAAACCAAGTGAATATGCCAATCCTTCCTTGAAGTCTTTCGATACGGACATTTTCTCCTGCATCTTGATTTTAGAAGGCACTTTCATAAGCAATAGAGAGCCCAATACAAAACAATAACTTAGTGCATTGATGAGAAAGCAGATGCCTTCACCAGCTGTAGCAATCAGAATACCTGCGATAGAAGGTCCAATGAGTCTTGCCCCGTTGAACATGGAGGAATTAAGTGCAATGGCATTGCCCAAATCTTCCTTATCATCAATCATATCAATTAGGAAAGCTTGTCGGGCGGGTACGTCAAAGGCATTAATACAACCCAAAACAATACTCAACAAAATGATACTCCATACGTTAATCGTATTTGTCAAAACCAATGCAGCCAACAAGCCTGCCTGTATCATGGACAAGACCTGCGTAACCAATAGGATATGGTATTTATTCCATCTGTCTGCAACCACTCCAGCATAAGGAGCCAACAGAAACGTCGGAATCTGTCCGACAAAACCCACAATACCTAAAAGAAGTACCGATTTGGATAGGTCATAAACCAACCAAGGAAGTGCAATGCGTTGAATCCACGTGCCAATCAAGGAAAAACTCTGTCCTCCGAAAAAAAGACGGTAATTGGGATGTTTAAGTGATCGGAAGGTGTTTTTTAAAGCGAAGGAAATGGGCATTGGTCGTTTTTATTACAAAATTAATAAAAACCCCTTTAATGATCAGTTTTGCAGGAAATTATTCATATCCCCAACCCAGCCAAGTTAAACTTCATTGTAGTGAAGGCATCCATATTGAATGTAAATCGAATTCGGTCCTTGAAGGAACCGGTCATGGATTGAATATTTCCGGAGACTAGCAGTGGAACACTAATTTCGAACAGATTCCAGATGCCAGTCTTCAAGCCTGCTTCAAAAAAGAAGGGTGAACGGTTTCCAGTATCCGAACCGTGATCGTTCAGCAATAGATTCACAAAGGGCTTAATCTCAACAAAGCCGATTTTTCCGGGAAGATCGCTGGTCATGGATAGGGAAACAAGCCAACGGCTATAACCGAGTCGTTCATTGACAGGAGACACCAACCCTCCTTCTGAAAACGTCATTTGTCTTGTCAAAAAACTCCCCGATGCACTACTAAAACGGTCCGGGTACGAACCCTCATACAAATAGAGTTCACGTCCACTTCGTCCACTGGCGGCAAGTGAATAGAATGGATTCGAAGCGTTGGTTTTAAGCATTCCGCCTGCAAACAAACGGATATCCAAGCCGTTGTTTTGTCCATAATAGCTGTATCTGTAATTGAATTCTGTGGTTACTTTCTGAAACGTAGATTGGCCTTCAAACGAAGTGGTCAGCCTGAAAGGATTGACAACCGATGTTTTTTCGAGTTGGTAACCGAACTGCAGGTAAGAATTCATTTCCGCCTTCTGAGATAGATTGATCTGAGCAAGGTCGGACGCCGTAATATATGCCACAAATGCCTTGTGCTTAGGAACATCCTTTTTTAGATCGGATCTGAAACAAACGTCCAATCCCACTTTTGCCTGAAGATAGTTCTGATTGCCAGGCGCACCAAACTGAGCGCTTTCCAGAGAGAAGGTTGCTTTCCGTATTACATTTTCAAAGGGCGTCATGTTGTATGAAACCTTTCCATATCCAGTTAAGCCGCGCTTGTGAAACGAATAAAAAGGAGTAAAAACATAGTTCAATATTTTGGGTAAAAAGAAGCCATTGTGCAAAACTGCTCCAGCCATGATGCCGTCTTCCTGGCTCCAATTAAGTGCCGGAATAAACATTAAAGTTCGCTTGTCGGGATCTTCGATGGAAAACAGGAATTGTGGATACAACGGATCTGCTTTTGGAGAGATGCCCAATCTTCGAATATTATTATTTAACCTGGCTATTTCAGGCATTTGATGCAAGGGATCAATCTTAATTTCTGAAAACCTATCCGGAGGCAATGCGATCCATTTCTCACCCTTAAAGCCTTCCTCCCACTGCGTAAAACAGATGGAATCACGCCTTAATCCGGAGATGACGACAGGAGAAACAAGTTCTCCACTATTCTTGACCAACAACTGCTGTCCCTTTCTGCGAACAATTCTATAATCAAGACGTTTGGTTGTACTTATAAAGTCATTGAAAAACCAGTCCAGGTTTTTTCCAGTTACCGATTCAAACAATTGATGAAGATCATCCGGTTGCGGATGCTTGAATCGCCATACCCGATAATATTCGTGCATCACGGTATCAAAAAGAGGATCACCCAAATACGCTCGCAGGTAATTGAAACCCATTCCTGCCTTATCATAAATCATCGTGCCATAATTTGTAAAACTATAGTCGGTTGCCGGCAAGTCAAGGGGCTGTTCCAGGTTGTTTCGGGCAGCGACAAGCCATTGAAGCTCGTGTATTCGCTCAGCTGGCATGGTTTTGGAGAAAAACTTTCCCAGTTTTGGATTGGAGAAAAATAGCTCCCAAAGCTTTTTGTTGGGATACCTTTCAGTCATGTAACGCGTTTCGTACGCGCTTGTAATACCTTCATCCATAAACGGATACCTTCGTTCATCCGATCCTAGTGCTCCGTAAAACCACGTATGCCCTGCCTCATGGGCAATGACTTTATCCAGCGCAGTGCTGTCGTCCACCCAACCAATGACCGTAATACCTGGGTATTCCATGCCGATTCCTGCATTCAGTGTGCTTTGAACGGCGGTATAATTGCTATAGGGATAATCTCCGATCCATTTTGAAAAACGGAGGATCGCATTATTGACATAAGGGATGGCATCTTTCCACAGTTTTGCCTGCTTGTTGGTACACATCACCCAAGTCATTATTTCTTTGCCTGAATCCGGGAGCTTTACCATTCCTTTCATCACATGAAAACGTTTGTCCGCAAACCATGCAAAATCATGAATTTGATTCTCAGTGTACCTCAATGTTTTCATTTGTAAGGAGGAAGGCGGGAATTCGTATCCTGCCGTGTCGATGGTGCTTTTCCAGGATGAATCCGCCGCCAACGCATTCAGTCGCTCCATTTCCTGCTCATTTTGAAGATTGCCTGTGGCACCAACGGTGTAATTGTCAGGCAATGTAATGCTCACATCATACGTTCCGAATTCAGAATAGTATTCACCTTGATCGAGATAAGGTATTGGATGCCAGCCGTTCCGATCGTATACGGCAGGCTTGGGATACCATTGTGAAATTTGATAAGAGGTTTCGAGATGACCCAATCTGGAAGTGACCGCTTTGGGAATTTTCACACGGAACGGTGTGGTCACATAGACGGTGTCGCCGGGATGAACAGGTTCATTCAGCATTATTTTACAAATATCGGGTTGCCCGTCCAATAAATGCCACTGAACATCCTCCTTGTTGATCCTAAAGTCTAATGAATCAATGTAGCCTTTCAGTTGCGGATCATTGAACAACTTCGATTTACCTTTCTGTTCAAAAAGTTGTTTGGCCAAGTCGGTTTTGTTGCCGGAATAGCCGTTTGGCCACAAATGAAAAAGCAGGAAGTCAAGGGTATCTGGTGAACGATTGATGTATTCAACCGTCTCGAACGCATTCAATTCATGGCTTTTGTCATTGAGCGTCACTCGAATCTCATAATTGACCTCTTGTTGAAAATAGTCCTGAGCAAATGTTTTTTGAAAAAGCAAAAAAAACAGAAAAGGCAAAATAAATTTAGGGCAGATAATGAACATCTGCCCTATAAAATTTTTTCGGAAAAACACGTTTAATCTGTTCATTCCGTTTGCCTGATTAAAAAATTAACGCTTAAAGCAGGATGATCAACAAAATAATCAGAAGGAGCGTGCCTCCACCAATATAAATGTAACCGTCACTTCTGCTGATGTTTTCTTTGGTTTCCTTCAACTCTTTTTTCAGTTCGCGTTTTTCTTTTACAGTCATGTTCGATTTATCCATGTCACGAATTTCTTCCACGCGAGTTTTCATTGCGCTCAATTCTTCCGCAGACAATTTGTTTTCAACTTTAGGTGCAGTCGCTTCAGACTTCGCATTTGAACTAAATGCAACTGGTGCACTCAACATCAAAACCATTAACAGGACAAAGAGATTTTTTGTTTTCATTTTAGCATGTATTAATTTATAATGCAGTATTGCTGCAAACTCAAAAATTAGTTTAATCTTATCGGTTGGACGGCCTGTCCTCAGGTCGCTTTTAACAGCGGTGCAAAGTAGGAACTATTGCATTTTTTTATATTACACAATTCTGAATAGTTGTTACATTATTCACATATTATCGTCCGAAACCAACTCCGAAACATGCCGTTAAGCCTGAGGCATTGGTGAGAACTTGCAGGGGACACCAAAAAATGCGATATTTGCAAGCTTAAAATAAATTGACTCATGGGATTGGAACAAGGCCTTTTTAACCGGACGGAACTGTTGTATGGTTCGGAAAAAATGAAACAAATAACGGCGGCAAAAGTCATCATTTTCGGTATCGGCGGTGTAGGCAGCTGGGCGGCCGAAAGCTTGATTCGCAGCGGCATCAAGCAGCTCACCATCGTGGATTCCGACCGGATCTGCGTCACCAATGTCAACCGGCAGCTACATGCCACGACCCTCACCATCGGTGAAGTAAAAACGGAAGCCCTGAAAAAACGTCTGCTGGAAATTAATCCGAATGCTGAAATCACTGCCCTTCAGAAGATTTACAACGCCGAAAGCCGTGAGACTTTTCATTTAGCTGACTACGACTACATCATAGACGCCATTGACAGCCTGAGCAACAAGGCAGACCTTATTCGCACGGCGACTAAAACCGACGCCGTCCTTTATTCCTCCATGGGAGCCGCACTCAAGGTGGATCCCACCCGCATCCGTGTCGATGAATTCTGGAAAATCAAGGGCGACCCCTTGGCTGCAGCCATGCGCCGCAACATCCGCAAAGGCGAAATGCCTGCCAAGAAATTCCTTTGTGTCTACAGCGACGAAGTGCTGCCCAATCTGGGTGCCAACCAATCCTGCGGAACCGAAAAATGCCTTTGCCCCAAAAACAAAGAGGTGGAAGGTGATCCTGAACTGGCCAATCACGAGTGGTGCAGCCTCAAGGCCGCCATCAATGGAACGTTGGCCCACATCACCGCCATATTCGGCTTTACACTGGCAGGGCTAGTCATGCAGGATATTTACCAAAAAACGGAGGTATAATACAAATCGGATGTATTTCCTGGATCCCCTGCAAAATCATTTATTGCAGGGGATTCTTTATTAATAAAAAATTGATAAATTTGGAAGCTTTTTCTAATACCATGCCCAATGTGTAAAATTGTAATCAAACAAGTTCTCTTGTTTTTATGTCTACTATTATCACAGATTTCGTTTTCTAAAACGGATTACATTCCTGGATATATAATTGATTTACATAAAGATACTATATACGGTCGAATCAAATACGAGGATTGGTATTTCAATTCCGACAAAATATACTTTAAACAAAATAAAAAATTCTCTGCTTCAACGTTCAAACCATCCGATATTGCCGGGTTTGGCATCGGTGAAAAACGCTTTGTGAGTGCTGTTGTCCAGAAAGAAATAAGTCCGTCTAGAGACCGCGAACTGCAAAATGATCCTGCTCTGCATCTATTATTGGATACCGTTTTTTTGCAAACGCTATTCGAAGGAGAAAAGCCCCTGTATGTATTTAAAGACTTGGACGAAAAGGAGAATTTTTACATCAAAGAAGATTCAACGTACAGTTTGCTGCTTCATAAAATCTATGTTGCCTACGAACCCAACCGGAAGGAATTCCATAACATGCGCTTTTTGGGGCAGTTATACAGGTATTTCTGGGACGATACATCGCTGCAGGAAGAAATTACATCGACCACCTATACCAGGTTAAGTCTAGAGAAATTATTCAAAACCTACTTGAAGAATCAGAACGCGAAATCGATCTATCAAAACGAAGACAATAAACTATCTACCGAATACAGTGTGCTGGCAGGAGCTTCTGTAACTATGGTAAATTATGAAAACGTTTTAGTCGAAGCTGGCTTCGGACCATCCACCAACTTTACAGGAGGCTTCTCTGCTGATATGGCCATGAGCGGACTACTGCACGATTTTTCGTTTTATAACGAACTTATGTTTTCGTCCTATAAATTGGATAGGTACGTCAATAGTTACTACTTTTCGGTTGATAGGGCCATTTTCGATTTTCAGTACTTGCGGCTGAACACGCTGATACGATTTCAGCCTTCATGGTTTTTTATAAACGCTGGCATATCCAATGGCTATTGCATTAAAAACTACAGCACCTTGTTTACAGATGTTCGCAGGTATGAGTTTGGCTTCGTATACGGTGCTGGAATGAAGTATAAGAACTATTCCTTGGAAGTTCGCCTGGAAAATGGTGATGGCATGTCACCCTATATCGGCATTTATTCAGAGACTAAAAGATGTCTTGTCTTATTGGGTTACAGTTTTTAATGCCCTTTTAGATTTAATAGCTATAGGATTTATTACATTTGTTTGCCCGGAATTCAGTACGGTTGCATAATTCCTCACCAATGAAAAAAACGCTTTTCTTTCTGTTAGCATTGATTTGCGTAAATCCCTTAAACGCCCAAACAAAAAACCTTCAACACTTTCTTCAGGAAGGCCTGAAAAACAGTCCTTTATTAATGGAGGCAAGGAACAATATCGAAAGAAACCGCTTGGACAGCTTGTTGTTGAAGGCTACATCAGGGGTAAAGGTCGGATTGGTCAGTTCCAATACATTTGCTCCAGTAATAAGCGGAATAGGCTACGACGCCGTCAAGACGGATATTTACAATATCAGTGCGCAAATAGCAGTAAGTAAGGAACTTACAGCCCAAAAAAGCCGTAAAAACCAGTTTGCTTCGCTGGAACTTCAAAAACGAACCACCGGAAATGCGGTCAAGATTTCCGAACAGGAGCTTAAGAAAACCATCACCAACCAATATCTTGCCACCTATGGCATTCAGCAGGAATGCAACTTTAATGAAGAATTGCTTCGTCAGCTTGAGAAAGAGAATGTACTGTTGAAAGTGCTAACTCAGTCTGGCACCTACAAACAAACCGATTTCCTATCCTTTTTGGTCGGACAAAAACAACAAAATATTCAAACGGAAACGCTTCGGAATCAGTTTATTGCGAGTTTTAGCACCCTATGCTGGCTTTGCGGTATAACGGACACGACGGTCTTTCAACTTGATGATCCTGAACTGAAGGCAAGCCTGCTTCCAGAATATACCAATTCCGTGTTTTATCATCACTATGAATTGGATAGTCTGAGATTGGATAATGCCAAGAAACAGGTCGATTTGGGATACAAGGCCAAAGTCAATCTGTATGCCGATGCCGGTTACCTTTCCTCCCTATCGGTTTCACCAGAAAAGAATTTTGGAGCAAGTGCCGGTTTTTCCGTGAGTTTGCCCCTGTACGATGGTGGTCAGAAAAAGTTGCAGCAATCCAAACTGTACGTGGATGAACAAGACAGGCGCAATTTTGCCTATTATTTCCAATCGCAATACCGTCAGCAAATCAGCAACTTATGGAAACGACTCAGGGCCAATCGAACTATTTCGACCAAAATCAACGAACAAATTGACCTGGCGAAGAGCCTGATGGAGGCCAATCTTCGTTTGTTGGAAACTGGCGACCTGAGAATTGCTGATTATCTGTTTTCCATCCGCGAATACCTTTCGGCCAAAAACCAGATTCTGCAGAACACCATCGAAAAATACCAGATCATCAACGAACTCAATTACTGGAACCGTACCAAATAAACTGCCATGCTCAAAAACCAATTCATACCCGCACTGCTATTTATAGTGTTGATTTCCTGCAAGGGAGGCACTATCAAAGAAGTAGAACCCGACAACTCCACGCCTGTCACCCTGACGCACATTCAGACCGGCTCCATGCAAGAAGTGACGGAGCTGAATGCCACTTCGGCCTTTCGGGTTAAAACGTATTTGAAATCCCCTGTCAATGGTTATTTGCAGGCAGTCAACATTGAAGCAGGCGACTGCGTTCGAAAAGGTCAGACCCTTTTCACCCTGCAGACGAAGGAGTCTTCCAGCCTTGGAAATGCGATCAGTCCGAAAGACAGTGCCTTTCGTTTCAATGGAAATAGAAGCATTGCTGCACCTTGTGCCGGTTTTATAACGGAGTTGAATTTCCGTACCGGCGACTACGTGCAGGACGGCGAAACATTGGCATCCATCAGTGACCTGAGCAGCCTGGAATTCCTGTTGGAACTGCCCTACTCCCTCAAGTCCAGCCTTTCGCTGAACAAAACGCTGACCTTGATTTTACCGGGTGAACAAAAAATAAAAGGAAGCCTTGTGGCAGCACTTCCCACGGTCGATGTGGTTTCGCAGACCCAGCGGTACCGCATTCGGGTGGCAGGAAGTACCAACATTCCCGAAAACCTCATTGCCAGGGTTCAATTTATTCGGAAATCCGTTAAAAATGCGGTTTCGCTGCCCAAAGAAGCCATTCTGACCAACGAAGTGCAAAGCGAGTTCTGGATCATGAAGATGATCGGCAAGGATAAAGCAGTTAAAGTCCTGATAGAAAAAGGTATAGAAAATAATGACCTGGTAGAGATCCGTTCCCCGAAACTGTTGCCAACCGACCAAATCCTGCTTACTGGAAACTATGGTTTGCCCGACACTGCCAACGTCACCGTTTCAACCACCAGCCGATGAAAAAGCTTTTCTATTCCACCTATAAAAGCCCGCTTTCCTTGGTCATCGTACTGATTATCCTGGGTGGGATGTTTTCGTACAGCAAACTGCATACCTCGCTGTTTCCCGAAATAACCTTCCCAAAAATCAAGGTCATCGCCGACGCAGGGCAACTCCCTGTGGATCAGATGATGCTGACCGTCACCCGCCCTTTGGAACTGGCCATCAAAAAAGTTCCCAGCCTTAAAAACCTGCGAAGCTCCACCAGCAGAGGCAGTTGCGAGATTTCAGCACTCATGGACTGGAATTCGGATATCGATTTAGACTTGGAACGCATCGAATCCAAAATCACCGAAATACGGAACAACTTACCTGCCAATACCGACATTCAAATTGAACGGATGAACCCGTCCATCCTGCCTGTCATCGGTTATACGCTCGAAAGCAAGACCCTCTCGCCCATCGATTTGAAACATCTGGCTACCTACACCATCAAACCGTTTCTCTCTCAAGTGGAAGGCGTTTCCGAAATCCGGGTTATCGGCGGCAAGGAAAAGGAATACCGCGTTCTGCTCAGCCAATCCAGGATGTCGGCGCTCGGCGTCACTCCGGAAATGGTTCAGAAAGCCGTTTCAGAAACCGGCTTCATCCGTTCAAACGGCTATCTGGTGGATTACCGAAAACTCTACCTGAGCATCACCGACGCCAGCATCGACAACCGCGAGAAGCTCCTGAACATCGTGGTTTCAGCCAACGACAAGCGAACTGTTTGTTTAAAGGACATTTCCGAAGTCGGCATTATGGAAGCCAAGGAATACGTCAAAGTCAACGCCAACGGCAAAGAAGGCATCCTGATTGCTGTCATAAAGCAACCCGACGCCAATCTCATTGACCTTTCAGACAAGATGTCATCCCAGTTGATCGAGCTACGAAAAATTTTGCCTAAAGACGTGAATATCCAACCATACTATTCGCAGGCGGACTTTGTCGATGATACCGTGAAAGGAGTCACCGACAGCCTCTGGATCGGGCTGCTGTTGGCCATGCTGGTGGCTGTGCTGTTCCTGCGTTCAGCCAAAGCCAGCGCAACCATTCTCATCACCATCCCCATCACCTTGCTGCTCACGTTGATAGTGCTTCATATCACCGGGCAAACGCTTAACATCATGACCTTGGGCGCTCTGGCAGCCGCTATCGGGCTCATCATCGACGATGCCATCGTGGTGGTGGAGCAAATCCACCGAACGCACGAGGAGCATCCCTACGAATCTTCCGTCAACCTCATTCACAAATCCATCAAGTATTTGTTGCCGGCCATGATCGGTTCTTCGCTAAGCACCATTGTCATCTTCCTGCCGTTCAGCCTGATGACAGGTGTGGCCGGAGCCTATTTCCAAGTCATGACCAACACTATGATCGTGACGCTCTGCTGCTCGTTCTTTGTCACCTGGATTGCCCTGCCCGTCGTTTATCTGCTACTTACCAACCATCAGAAAAAAGTCGTACGTGTTCACGAAGTGACACAACAACCCTGGATCACCTATTTCATCAAAAGGCCTGTCATCAGCTTGATTTATGTACTGGTGCTCATCGCTTCGGTCATTTTTATTTTTCCAAGACTGGAAACCGGCTTCTTGCCCGAAATGGACGAAGGCAGCATCGTGCTCGATTATACTTCACCCGGTGGCACCTCCCTGGAGGAAACCGATCTCATCCTGAGGCAGGTGGAAAAAATCATCCTGAAAATCCCGGAAGTGGAAACCTATTCCAGACGCACAGGTACCGAAATGGGCTTTTTCATAACTGAACCCAATTATGGTGATTATTTGATTCAGCTGAAGAAAAACAGAAAACGCAGCACGGAAGAAGTCATTGACGACATTCGTAAACGCGTGGAAGCCTCCCAGCCTGCCCTGCAAATCGACTTTGGCCAGGTTATCGGCGACATGTTGGGCGACCTGATGGAATCGGTTCAGCCGGTCGAAGTGAAAATTTACGGACCGGACCGGAAAGAACTGGAAATCCTTTCAGAAAAGGTCGCCGGCATTGTTGAAAGCATTCCAGGTACTGCCGATGTCTTTGATGGAAAAACCATGACAGGTCCCTATCTGAATGTGGAACCCAACGCCAAACGACTCGCGCAGTACGGCATTACCCCGGCCAATTTCCAAAGCCAGGTTCAGTTGCTATTGGAAGGAACCGTTTCCGGAGTCGTAACGGACAAAGACAGGCTGACCGACATCCGGCTCCTGTACCCCGGAAACGATTTTGTCAGTGTTGCAGACATCGGGAAAATGAATCTATTTCTGCCTGATGCCAAACTGCTGCCTGTCAGTAGTCTGGCTAATATTCAACTAATACCGGGCGATGCCGAGATCATGCGGGAAAACCTTCAAAACATCGGACTCGTAACTGCCCGACTGAACGGTCGCGATCTGGGCAGCGTCATGACCGTGCTCAAAAGCAAAATCAGCCACCAAATTGCTCTGAAACAAGGTTATAGCATCACGTATGGCGGAGCCTATCAGGAACAGCAAAAGTCGTTTAGTGAATTGATGATGATATTGATTTCAGCCATATTACTTGTTTTCTGCGTGATTATGGCTCTATTCAGGGAATATCGCATTGCTTTTATCATCCTGTTCGTTGCCATTCTCGGCATTTCCGGGAGTTATATTGCCCTTTTTGTCACGGGGACGCCCCTCAATGTGGGTAGCTATACCGGTCTGATCATGATTGTAGGCATTATAGGCGAAAATGCCATCTTCACCTTCCTTCAATTCAGGGAACAATTGGAGAAATCCGATTTGGACGAAGCCATCGTCTATGCCATTTCCACACGCTTGAGACCCAAACTGATGACAGCGCTCGGAGCGATTATCGCTTTGATGCCCATGGCTTTGGCACTTGGTACAGGGACCGAAATGCACCAACCCTTGGCCATCGCCATTGTAGGTGGCTTCTTGGTGGCTTTGCCCTTGCTATTGATTGTTTTGCCCACCCTCATTCGCCTGACGTACCGGAAAAAGAGTACTCAACAAGAAGTTGTTTCGGGTAATTGATCGTTTAGAAATAAATTTGATTTTACTAATCGATCGAACTGATTTCCACCAGCAACTCGTCCTTCATGACCGATTGCCCGGGCTGAACCTTGATTTTGCGGATGACACCGTTGCAGGTCGCTGCAATTTCATTCTGCATCTTCATGGCTTCCAAGCTCAGAATCGATTCCCCCTTGTTGACCAAATCGCCTTCGGCTAAGAAAATGTCCGTGATTTTACCAGGTATCGGAGCAATGATGTTGTTCTCATTCAATTTGTTTGAATCGGAGTTGATCATACCCCGACGAATGTACGAAAACAAAGAGTCGATGCTGAACCGGTATTCCACACCGTTTACTTTCACCACCACCTTGTTTTGGTCGTGCGATACCAGTTCACAGTGAAAGCGTTTACCCTTCCAGTCGAAGGCATAATGAAAATCTTCCTGCTCCACAAAGTCAATGTCTTGTTCCTGACTGTCGATAACAGGTTTGGTTTCCTTCGGAATATAGATCTTATAGCGTTTGCCAGTATCGCGTAAGGCAATGAACAGACGTGAAGCGTCGCGGTTGTATTTATAGGTGGTTCCCATTTCGGTTTTTTTTTCAGGTCAGTAATTCAATCGTTTGTTCAAAACCCATACATTGAGCGAATCGCTTTTATACGATGGCAAATCCGACGACAATTGAAGGTATTCAGAAGCATACAAAATGGTTGCTGCCAACGCCCCGATCAGTTCATCATCCTTGTTTTCCAGCATCTCCGGCTTGTACACCTGATCCACCCAACGAGTTGTGTAACTGGCATCGATAAAGTCCGGATGTTCCAAAACAATACGGCAGAACGGCACGGTGGTTTTTAGACCAATCAAGTTGAATTCGTACAGCGCTTTCAATGTTTTTTCGATGACGGCTTCCCGACTTTCGGCATGCACAATGATTTTGGCAATCATCGAGTCGAAATAGGGTGTCACAATCGAACCGTTTTGTACGCCCGTTTCTATACGAATGTTCGGATCCTGCGGGAAATGAATGCGATCGATGAAGCCGGTTTGCGGACCGAAACGATTTTGCGGATCTTCTGCGTTCACCCGGCACTCAATAGCACAGCCATTGATTTGAATATCCTCTTGTTTCAGGGTTAGCACTTCTCCCAATGCAATACGAATCTGCCAGTCAACCAAGTCCACACCGGTCACCATTTCCGTTACCGGATGTTCCACCTGGATTCGAGTGTTCATTTCCATGAAAAAATAGGTTCCGTCCTCGTCAAGAATAAATTCGATGGTTCCAGCCGAATAGTACCCGATTGATTTTGCAAAACGCACCGCCAATTCGCCCATTTCGGCTCGATCCTTTGCACTGATGCTGGCTGATGGCGCTTCTTCCACGATTTTCTGGTGTTTGCGTTGCAAGGAGCACTCCCGTTCACCCAGATGGACAACATTTCCGTGTTTGTCGCCCATGATCTGAAACTCGAGGTGTTTCGGATTTTGCAGGTATTTTTCAATAAACATATCGCCGTTCCCAAAAGCTGCCAATGCTTCCTGGGAAGCCGATTTGAAGTTTCGTTCCATGGTCTCCGGCTTTGCAACAATTCGCATCCCACGTCCGCCACCACCGGCCGAAGCCTTCAGTATGACCGGATAGCCAATGCGATCTGCGAATTTTTTGGCTGCGACAGCATCTCGAACCGCACCGTCACTACCGGGAACGAGCGGTAAACCCGCTTTGACGGCCATGCTTTTTGCGATGGTCTTCAAGCCCATGTCTCGGATCAGCTGAGGTGACGGACCAATGAAGTTGATGCCGTTGTCTTCGCACAATTGTGCAAAATCAGGGTTCTCGGACAAAAAACCATATCCGGGGTGAATAAGATCGATGTTGTTTTCGAGTGCCAACGTAAGAATGCGTTCCTGATCCAGGAAAATTGGCTTCTCGTTTTTAGCATCACGAGCCGGAATGATTTCGTCGGCATATTTCAGATAAAACGCATCCGGTTCCCGGTCACTTTGAAAGACCACAGCCCACATTCCCAGCTTATGTGCCGAACGGATGAGGCGGATAGCGATTTCGCTCCGGTTAGCTATTAAAATTCGTTTCTTCATTAGGGTTGGTTTAATGAACTTATAAGGGGATGTTTCCATGCTTGCGTGCCGGTTTGGAATATTGTTTGTTGGAAAGTATGTCGAACGTCGTGATCAACAGTTGACGAGTAGAAGAGGGTTGGATCACTTCATCGATGAGCGCGAATTCTTCGGCTTTATAAGGGTTTGCCACTTCGTCCTTGTACTTTTCAGTCAAAGCCTTCTCGAGCTCGGCCCTGTTTTCAGCGTTTGCCAGCTCGTGTTTGTTTACAATTTTGATGGCACCAGCAGGTCCCATCACCGCGATTTCGGCCGTAGGCCAAGCAAAATTGAAGTCGCCACCGGTATTTAAACTGCTCATCACAATGTAGGCCCCACCATACGCCTTACGGGTGATGATGGTGATTTTCGGAACTGTCGCTTCGCAGAACGCATAAAGCAACTTGGCACCGTTTCGAATGATACCGTTGTGTTCCTGCTCCACACCTGGAAGGAATCCAGGTACGTCTTCCAGAATAAGCAACGGAATGTTGAACGCATCGCAGAACCGTACAAAGCGAGCGCCTTTCACACTGGCGTTGATATCCAGCGTACCAGCCATCACTTTGGGTTGGTTGGCCACTATACCGATGGTCTTTCCGTCGAGACGGGCAAAACCGACCAGCATGTTTTGAGCAAATTTTTCATGAACTTCTAAGAATGAATCCTTATCCACCAGAATGTGGATGATGTCTTTCATATCATATGGACGGTTCGGATCGTCGGGTATGATTTGATCGAGGAATTCCTGACGCGACTCGTAACTGCTCACCAAATTCGAAACCGGATGGGGTTCGTAGTTGTTGGAAGGAATATAAGATAACAATTTACGAATCAACATGATGGTATGTTCCTCATCGTCCGAAACAAAATGAGCCACGCCACTTTTGCTGGCATGAATGGTACCACCACCCAAGCCTTCCATATCCACCTCTTCGTTCAGCACTTCTTTAACCACATCGGGTCCGGTAACAAACATGTAGGACGTTTGACTGGTCATGAAAATAAAGTCGGTAAGGGCCGGTGAGTATACTGCTCCACCAGCTGCCGGACCAAGAATGGCTGAAATTTGTGGGATGATGCCCGATGAACGAACGTTGTTGCGGAAGATGGATGCATACGCAGACAGACTCTTGACGCCTTCCTGAATGCGGGCTCCACCGGAGTCCATCAGTCCAACAATGGGTGCCCCCAATTTAAGCGCCATTTCCTGCACCTTGGCAATTTTCATTCCATGTGCAAATCCCAACGATCCACCCAAAACGGTGAAATCTTGTGCATAGGCAAAAACGCTGCGTCCCTGTACCAATCCGCGACCAACCACCACACCATCACCAAAATTCGTCTGTTTGCTGCTCATTGGTGCTTGTGCAGGTATTACAAAAGCATCAAATTCAAAAAAGGTGCCTTCGTCGAACAATACGTTCAAACGTTCACGGGCGGTCAATTTCCCTTTAATATGCTGTCGAGTGGCTGCATTATCCTCCATTTCCTGCAATGCTTTCAAGCGCTGCTCAAACACCTCGTTTTTGTTCATTCGATCTATTGGTTGAAATCCTCTTTCTCAATTATTAATTGCACAAAAGTAGCAAAAATGTGCAACTATTTTGTTAAAATATATAAAAAATGCCCCCTAAGCGTACTTGAGGGGGCATTTTTTGTTCTGAAATTTAGGAATAAACGTCTTATCAAATTCATTTACTGTTTCCATACATTCTTGAAATACAGCTCGAAAAGGGCTTTTACCTCCAGTATTCGTTCAGGTGAATCTTCCTTCACGTCTTTCAACTGGTACGTTTGTCCAATCGCTTCATACTTGTGAACACCGAAGGAATGATAGGGAAGGATTTCTACCCGTTCGATGTTCTCATAGTCCTTGAAATACTGACCGAAAGCGTGCAAATCCTCTTCAAAATCCGAATAACCCGGCACCAGTACATAGCGCAAGCGCATCGGCTTACCGATTTCACGCAACCAGGCGGCTGTTTGTAAGGTTTGAGTATTTGGGTGACCGGTCAGGATTTGATGGCGTTCCGAATTGATTTCTTTCACATCCAGCAAAGCCAAATCGATGTATTGGTACAATTCCTTGGTTCGCTCATTGAAATTGTTTCCGTTGGTGTCGAGGCAAATATGTATCCCCTCCTCTTTCAAGCGTTTACACAACGGAATCAACTCCTGAGCCTGAATGGTCGGTTCGCCACCGCTTAAGGTCACACCGCCTTTTTTTCCGAAAAAGGTTTTCTGACTCACCGCCATCCGAACAATTTCCTCCGGATCCGTCAAGATTCCACCCACACTGGGTATGGTATCCGGATTTGCACAGTACAAACAACGAAACCGGCAACCTTGGAGGAAAACGACGAGCCGTATACCCGGTCCATCAAATATTCCCAAGGATTCGTATGAGTGAACCCGAATCATCTTATTTCATTCTATCGTGGAAACTCCTCGAAATCACTTCCATCTGATGTTCGCGGCTCAGTTGCACAAAGTTAACGGCATAACCGGAAACACGAATGGTCAACTGCGGATAGTTTTCAGGATGCTCCATGGCATCTTCCAACATTTCACGGTTCAACACGTTCACATTCAAGTGGTGAGCACCCTTGGAGAAGTATCCGTCCATCATGCAGACCAGATTTTCCACCTGTTCCAACATGTCTGAACCCAATGATTTCGGTATGATGGAAAACGTGTTGCTCACACCGTCCTGCGCATCTTCATATTGAATTTTTGCGACTGAAGTCAGTGAAGCGATGGCTCCCTTTACGTCACGTCCGTGCATCGGGTTGGCACCCGGAGCAAAAGCAATGCCCTTTTCACGTCCGTCAGGCGTAGCACCCGTCTTTTTACCGTACATCACATTGGACGTGATGGTCAAGATGGAAAGCGTAGGCTGCGCATTTTTGTAAACCGGATAGGTAGCCAGCAAATCGCTGAAATAACGGGTCACTTCCTTGGCCAACAAGTCCACACGGTCGTCGTCATTGCCGTAGCAAGGGAAAACACCGTCGATGTTGAATCCTTCGGTCAGACCGAGATCATTGCGTTTGGGAGTTACGCGGGCATGTTTGATGGCAGAAAGTGAGTCGGCCACGATGGACAGACCGGCCGCACCATACGCCAGGTTGATGGCTGGATTCGTATCAATCAAGGCCATCTGCGCCTTTTCGTAATAGTATTTGTCGTGCATGAAGTGGATGATGTTCATCGCTTCATTGTAGACGCGTGTAATTTCCTTCAACACCAATTTGAAATTGGCCATCACTTCATCGTAATCCAGCACTACGTTTTGAATGGCAGGAATGCCTTTCACCACTTGTTTGCCGGTGAATTCGCAACGACCTTCGTTCAAGGCCAGCAACAGCGCCTTGGCAATGTTTGTACGGGCACCGAAGAACTGAATCTGTTTGCCGATTTCCTGATACGAAACGCAGCAGGCAATCCCGTAGTCGTCGCTGCAACGAACCGAACGCATCAAATCGTCGTTTTCGTACTGAACGGAAGAAGTATCGATTGAAACCTGGGCGCAGAAGTCCTTGAAACCCTGTGGCAAGGTCTGTGACCAGAGTATAGTCATGTTGGGTTCAGGTGACGGGCCGAGGTTGTAAAGGGTCTGTAAGAAGCGGAAAGAGGTCTTGGTCACCTTGCTGCGGCCGTCAAACATCGTTCCACCAATGGATTCAGTGACCCAGGTGGGGTCACCAGCAAAGATTTCGTTGTAGGAAGCCATGCGCAAATGACGAACCATGCGGAGTTTGATGACAAATTGGTCAATCAGTTCTTGTGCGTAGGTTTCGTCAATAAGGCCTAACTGCATGTCATGTTCGATGTAGCAATCCAGGAAGGAGGAAACGTTGCCCAGCGACATGGCGGCACCATCCTGTTCCTTAACGGCGGAGAGATAAGCCAGATACACCCACTGAACCGCTTCCTGCGCGTTTTCAGCCGGACGGGAAAGGTCGAAACCATAGATTTCGCCCAATTTCTTGATGTCGTTCAGGGCTTTGATCTGTTCGGAAACTTCTTCGCGCAAACGGATGCGGTCTTCGGTCATGGGGCCAACCAAGCCGGCCAAATCGGCTTTCTTGCCTTCAATCAACCGATTCAGACCGTACAAAGCCAAGCGGCGGTAGTCACCGATGATGCGGCCACGAGCATAATTATCGGGCAATCCGGTGAGAAAACCAAGTGAACGGTACAGGCGAATTTCTTCCGTGTAAACGTCAAATACACCGTCGTTGTGGGTTTTGGCGTACTTCGTGAAAATTTCATATACTTTCGGATCAAGCTCCACCCCGTTTTCAGAGCAAGCTTTGGCTACCACCTGAATCCCTCCGTAAGGTTTGATGGCACGACGAAGCAATTCGTCGGTCTGAAGACCAACGATCAGTTCATTTTCGCGGTCAATATAACCGGCAGCATGCGAGGTGATGGTGGAAATGGTTGTTGCATCGATGGAACGAACGCCATTGTTGGCGCGTTCTTCCAAAATACCCTTGAGACAAATGTCCCAGATGCGTTTGGTCCTTTCGGTCGGACCACTTAGGAACGAAGCGTCCCCTTCATACGGTGTGATGTTGGTCAAAATGAAATCACGAAGGTTGATTTCCCGACTCCAAATACCGGACTTAAAATTCATGGTTGAACTTGTTTTTAAGATGATAGTTTTTTTGAGGCCACAAAGATACAACACCTGTATCCATAAAACCTAACAAAAAGACCAATAAATATGTTATATAACATAAATATCTGCCAAACGAGGCTATTAAACAATAAATACATTGTTCTATTATTTGTCTTTTACGAAACATTGATTTTTACTATATTTGTGTCCTTAAAAAATAATCTATGACCCTTATCAAACTCGGCACTGCCCTCCAGCAAAGTGCCACCAAAATTCTTTTTCTCGGTAGTGGCGAATTGTGCAAAGAAATGGTGATCGAAGCCCAACGTCTCGGCGTGGAAACCATCGCTGTCGACTCCTACGAAAACGCACCAGCCATGCAAGTTGCCCACCGCAGTCACGTCATCGATATGAAAAACGGCCCAGCGCTCCGTGCCGTCATAGAGCGGGAGAAACCCGATCTGGTCGTACCCGAAATTGAAGCCATCAACACGGCCACTTTGGTAGAAATGGAACTGGAAGGCCTCCACGTCATCCCCACTGCCAAAGCTGCTCAACTCACCATGGATCGCGAAGGTATCCGTCGACTGGCTGCTGAAACCCTTCAATTGCCCACTGCGAAATACCTTTTTGCAGAGAATCTCGAAGAATTCCAAGCTGCCGTACACGAAATCGGCATTCCTTGTGTAACCAAGCCCATCATGTCCTCTTCCGGCAAAGGACAAAGCACCATCAAATCCAAAGCCGACATTGAAAAGGCTTTTCATTACGCCAAAGATTCGGCCCGTGGCATCGGTTCCCGCATCATTATAGAGGAATTCATTCACTTTGATTACGAAATCACCCTACTGACAGTTCGTTCCGCTTTTGGAACTTTCTGTTGCGAACCCATTGGACACATCCAGATCAATGGTGACTACCACGAAAGCTGGCAACCCTGCGCCATGTCGCCCGATGCTCTTAACAAAGCGCAGGAAATGGCTGTTAAAGTGACCGATGCACTGGGTGGCTACGGCATTTTCGGTGTCGAGCAATTCATTCGCGACGGTGAAGTCATTTTTTCCGAAGTCTCTCCCCGCCCCCACGATACAGGCATGGTCACCATGATCACCCAAGTGATGTCGGAGTTCGAACTCCACATCCGTGCCATCCTCGGCTTGCCAGTCAATACGAAATTACTTCAAACGGGTGCCACTCACGTTATTAAAGCCACAAAAGAAAGCTGGAATCCGGTTTTTGACCTCACCGAAGCTGTCCAAGTTCCTAACACAAAAATTCGCTTGTTTGGCAAACCCCTTTGCAAACCCGGTCGGCGCATGGGTGTTGTTCTGGCTACTGCTACAACCACGGACGAAGCCCGCGCATTGGCTGAAAAAGCAGCACATGCTGTGAAAATTAACGCATAAACTCTGGAGAATGCTTGTGGAACGGAACGGAAAATTTGAAAACAGATCCATTACCCTCTTCGCTTTCCACCCAAATCGTACCATCTAGAATTTCTACATAGGCTTTGGCTATCGTTAATCCGAGGCCATTGCCTTCATAATTTCTGGTCAACGAGTCATTTCCTTGACGGAAATATTCAAATATGAATGTTTTCTGAGATTCTGCCACGCCTACACCTGTATCCTTAACATAGAATTCAATCCATTGCCCTTTCAATTGGTAACCAACTTCTACATAGCCTTTGGAAGTGAATTTCAATGCATTCCACAGTAATTTCTGAAAAACAATATTCAACAATTCAGCATCTGTATAAAAAAACAGATCCTTATCTTCTTGAGTAATCAGGCAACGGTATTCCAAGTTCTTCTCTTTTGCGGTAAAGGAAAAGACCTCATGCAGCCTATACAATTGCTCTGCCATATTGGTTCTTACGATCGCGGCTAAAACCTGACCTGACTGAACCCTGGATAAATCGATGATGTCGTTGATGGTATTCAGCATTCGCTGACCACTGTTGATCATGTTCAGTAAAAACAATTCTTTGTTTTCAGCGGATAGATCCTGCTCTTTGAGCAAACCGGCAAATCCCAGAATGGAATTCATCGGTGTTCGGATTTCATGACTGATATTTTTTAGGAACGACGTTTTCAAACGATCACTTTCCTCTGCTTTCTCTTTTGCGATCAGCAAATCCGATTCCGTTTTTTTAAGCAGCATGTAATCTTTTTCCAATTGTTGGCTTTTGGATTTTATGATGGCAATGAAAACGATAGCAACCAAGGATAGCAAAACAATCAGGATAGCCAAGGCTAAATTATTCCAACGAATAGATCTCCAGACATTTGCGTCGAAATCCATACCAAAGACTGCAATGGTTTTTTGCGTGACAGGATGTTTCAGAGGTATCATAATGCTGGCCCAGTTTCCCCAACGGTCTTCCGAAAACTCAATAGTTTGTTTGCTCCCATCCTCCATCAGTTTCTTATCCAATGCAGTTGCTTCCGTAAATTCCTGTCCGGGTGGGGAGCAATCCGGACTGTTCTTGGGTTCTGAATCCACCATGAACAGCACTTTTCCATTTCGAATTGTATAGATATAGGTGAACCTTGCTGATTTATTCAGATTTCTAATCTGCAGAAGCATCAGCTTCAATTTAGCGTATTCAGGCTTGAGGGTATCTTCGGGCAACGCATTCAATTTCAACAAATCATCGTAATGCATCATTGCGGCAGCCGTTTGTGCTACCCGTGTGATTTCACCATATTCCTCATTACTCGATTGAATGACTCTTCGAATATGGTATACGCCAAAAGCCAGCATCACGATGAATGCCAGTATGGAAAGGTACCGATAGTCGCCTTTAATCGTTGGAAGTTTGGTCAGTAGCATGGAACCTGCTTGTTTTCTTGTTGATAATCAAGGTCGAAGGGATGTTCTCCAGCGCATTTTCCTGCGAGGCGGAATAATGATTCCAAGCCGAATAGCTGATGAGTAGAAAACTGTAATTGGAAACATACGTCGAAGAAACATGCATGTTTTTGCTCACTTTCACTGCAGTCGGGAACTCCTCTTTTAAAGCTGCAATACTCTCTGAGATTGTCCGATTGCTTTCAACCAACTTATGTACGTCCATGATCCGGATGGTCACTTCACCATTATTACGAAGCAAACGCCTGGCATAGCGCAGCAGAAATTCATCTTCAGGTTTGTCGATGAATACCAACGTCTTGGTTATTTTGGTAAAGTTACGGTTTACAAATACACCGACGCTGCAAGCGCTGTTTTCAATAAAAAAACGAGTTTTGTCCTTGATCAGTGATCCAGGATAGAAAAAATCCTTTCTCAGGAACGATTTGCCAGGCAAGGATACCCCTGCTCCCACCAACAGAAAGTCAAAACCTTCATGATTCACCGTATGAACGATTTCATGACCAATATTGTCGGTTACCTTATAGCGCGTTTCGATGGGAAGTTTCAGAATCGCAGCTTCCTCATGGATAGGTTTGAAACTGTCAATGGAATATTCTTCGCCATGAATCGGGTTCACATCCGTTCCCACCGTAATGTGCAACACCGTAACGGACAGACTGTTTTTGGCACCGTCCAGCACCGTTTTGGCCACATTCAGAAGGTTCTTGCCGTTTTCAGGATTTCCACACGCCACCAATGCCTTGAAAATACCCAACGCTTGCTGACGGTTCCGTTCTTCTGCAATATTCCGCAAAGGATACATGCGTTCAATCAGACTCATGGCAGGGGTTGTCATAAAGGTGGTGAACAAGGCCATGATTACCAGCATCACAAAGATGGCAGGCGGCAAAATGCCCATTTCATAACCAATATTCAGTACAATCAGTTCCATCAAACCACGGGTGTTCATCAAGATGCCGAGAGCAAGACTGTCCCGCTTGCTTTCTCCCATCAATTTCGCGGCAATGGAGCTTCCACCAAACTTGCCGAGAATGGCTACCAGTATGATGATCAAACAAATCAGCAAAAGATGTGGAGAATTCAACAAACCAATTTCTGTACGCAAGCCTGTAAACACGAAAAAGAGCGGCAACAAAAGGGTCACGGAAATATCCTCCACTTTATCAATCATCATTTTACGGAAATTGGGCAAGGGAGGCATGATGACTCCTGCCAAAAAGGCGCCGAAGAGGGCATGGATGCCGATGATTTGTGTCGTTAATGCCGAGCATACCAACACCAGCAGGAAGAAAGCCACAATGCTTTTGTTCAGTACTTCTGAACTTTTGTAAATTTCCCCGATGCGTTTCAAAAAAGGTCGAATGACCCAAATCATGACGCATATATATCCAATAGCTGCAGCGATGGTATAAACGGAACTTACCAAGCTGCCCGTTTTGGCGATGGCAATGACTGCAGCCAGCAAACACCAGGCCGTTACATCATCAATGGCAGCACTGGCCAGCGCCAAGGATCCCAAATGAGTTCGCGTCAGACCCTTTTCCTGCACAATTCTCGCAAGAACGGGAAAAGCAGTGATACTCATGGAAATACCCATGAACAAAGCGAAAGAAATGTAACTGGTTTTTCCGTCGACGAATTCCCCGTAGAGGTTATACGCCAATAACATTCCTAGAAAAAACGGAATCATAATACTGGCATGGCTGATCAACCAGGTTTCACCAATCTTGTTCCGAAGCATTTTCAAATTAAGTTCCATCCCTATGGTAAACATAAAGAGGATAAGTCCCAATTGACTCAGTATGTACAAATTACCCAATGAATCCTTGGCAAAAAGAAAATGGAATGCATCCGGATAGATGTGACCAAGTAAAGAAGGTCCCAACATGATACCTGCCAAAATTTCACCAATGACAGTCGGTTGGCCCATTTTTGCAAAAAGCCAGCCCAAGATTCGGGAAACAATCAGGATGGAAATGATTTGAAGCAAGAGCATGGCTGCGGGTTCCCCCAAATTCACCAGCATCGATTTTGTAAAGGTCAGCCAAAAGGAATCCGAACCTGTTGAAAGAGCAGCATCAGCCAAGGATTTTTCACCGACAGACCAACGAACGATTCCTTTTGTCAACAAGATATAGGTCAATCCTCCGAACACAGTGATCAGAGCAGCATAAAGCAATCCTATTTTCCATTTAGTATTTCGCATCAAACGTCGAATGGGTATCGTTTAAGGTACATGAAATCCTGACAAATGCAAATGTACATATTTTCCTGTTTTTTGAAAGGTTTTTTGCTTTACCTTTGTTCAACAAATCCGATTATTCTGCAAAACCCAAGCTCATGTCCGTACATCAAGAAGATTCTCGAAAAGTAACGACCCATCGACTCATTGAAATGAAAAAACGGGGCGAAAAAATTGCCATGTTGACTGCCTATGACTACTCCATGGGCAAGCTCATCGACCAAGCAGGTATGGATATCATATTGGTGGGCGATTCAGCTTCCAATGTCATGGCCGGCAACATCACCACTCTACCCATCACGCTCGATCAGATGATTTATCATGGCAAATCCGTTGTTCGCGCCGTCAATCGGGCACTCGTTGTCGTGGACATGCCTTTTGGAACCTGTTCAGGCAATCCGGTTGAATCCCTTAAAGATGCCATCCGCATCATGAAAGAAACCGGAGCAGACGCGCTCAAGATAGAAGGTGGCAAGGAAATCATTGCCGACATCAAAAAAATCATCGACGCAGGCCTTCCAGTGATGGGCCATCTGGGACTTATGCCACAGTCCATCAACAAATACGGCACGTATACCGTTCGTGCCCGTGATGAAGCCGAAGCCAAGAAATTGCTTGAAGATGCCCATTTGTTGCAGGAAGTCGGTTGTTTTGCCATCGTCCTTGAGAAAATTCCGGCAACCGTCGGAGCAAAAATTGCCAAAGAAATAGACATTCCCATCATCGGTATCGGTGCCGGCAACGGTGTGGACGGTCAGGTACTGGTCATGCACGACATGCTGGGCATCACACAGGAATTCTCACCACGCTTTCTGCGTCGGTATGCAAACCTGCAAGAAACCATCATTAATTCCGTGAACGACTACATCAAGGACGTCAAAAGCAGGGATTTCCCAAACGATCAGGAACAATACTGAATTCCGGGCGCATTCCCCGCTGCTCGCGGCGGGGAATTGACCCAGATTCCGCCCCAAAGGACAGGCTTTTACCCAAAGCGATAAATTCTTCCATCCTTCTTGCAATTATATAAAATCATCCATATATTTGCCACTAGAAACTATTTACAAATAAAAATATATGAAACGGGGATTATTTCTTTCAATGGTGCTGCTATTCAGCATCGCGTTACAAGCCCAAATTCTAGAACCCGTTCATTGGGTGCTCCAACTGAAAGCCATTAATAATACTGAATATCAAGTTGTTTATCATGCAACCATCGATGAAGGTTGGCACCTTTACAATATGGACTTGCCCGAAGGCGGCCCCGTCTCCACTTCGTTCGAATATGAAATCAAAAAAGGCGTTTCGTTGAACGGAAAGGTAACAGCTACCAGCAAACCTGTTACCAAAAAGGATGAAATCTTTGGCATGGTCTTGAGTTGGTTTGTCAACGATGCCGTTTTCATTCAAAAAATCAAGGTTACCGACGCCAAAACCTTTCATTTGAAGGGACATGTCCAATTCATGGCCTGCAACGACGAAAGCTGCCTTCCACCCTCTCCTTTCGATTTTGAATTCAGCACCAACGATTTGGCCAAAAAGGTTGAAACCGCCGGAAAATCAGCTGAAAGCACCACCAAACCTGCTGAAAGCAAGACCACTGCAGCAACCGTTCAACCCCTTATAGCGATTTCCAACGATACTTTAAAAACCACTGCTGAACTGACTGGGAATCCCCTCTGGAAGCCGTTAATAGGCGAATTGAACGTATTGAACAGCGACAAAACTTCCCAAAAACACGGTACCTCCTGGTGGTTTTTGCTGCTGTCCGGATTCCTTGGCGGATTACTGGCACTGCTCACGCCATGCGTCTGGCCCATTATCCCCATGACCGTCAGCTTCTTCCTGAAACGCAACAAAGACCGTAAAAAAGCCGTCCGTGAAGCCTTACTTTATGGACTTTCCATCATCGTCATTTATCTGATCCTGGGTATAGGCATCACCCTGCTGTTCGGTGCCAGTGCCCTGAACAGCCTGTCCACCAACGCTTTCTTCAACCTCTTGTTTTTCGCCCTGCTCGTCGTGTTTGCCATCTCCTTTTTCGGTGCCTTCGAAATCATAGTACCTTCTTCCTGGACCAATAAAATGGATCAAAAGGCCGATTCTACTTCCGGTTTGCTCAGCATTTTCTTCATGGCCTTCACCTTGGCGCTGGTATCCTTTTCCTGCACCGGTCCCATCATCGGAACTTTGCTGGTGCAAGCCGCTACTACAGGATCCGTAGCTGGCCCAGCATTGGGCATGTTTGGTTTCGCTACCGCCCTCGCCATTCCGTTTGCCCTCTTCGCACTCTTCCCAAACTGGCTTCAGCGCATGCCGAAATCAGGCAGCTGGCTGCAAACCGTCAAAGTCGTCCTCGGATTTCTGGAACTGGCCTTCGCCCTCAAATTTCTTTCCGTGGCCGACCTCGCTTATGGCTGGGGCATTCTAAGCCGTCAGACTTTCCTGATACTATGGATTGCCATTTTCGGCATCATGGGCTTGTGGCTCATCTTTAAAGTAAAGAAATTCAGTGCAGTACGCTTGGTTTTAGGTCTTGTATCACTGGCATTCACCGCATGGATGGTCACTGGTCTCTGGGGCGCACCCCTCCGCTCCATCAGCGCTTTTGCGCCTCCTGCCACGGCAAAAGACAGCAAACTCTATAATCAACAGGTGCATGCCGCATTCATGGATTACGAAGCTGGCATGGCCTTTGCGTCCGCCCAACATAAACCCGTCATGATCGACTTTTCCGGGTACGGCTGCGTCAATTGCCGCAAAATGGAAAACTCCGTCTGGCAGGATCCGGAGGTCAAAAGCATCCTGATGAATGATTATGTCCTTATCACCCTGATGGTAGACGACAAAACCACCCTTCCCAAACCTGTGGAGGTCGTTGAAAACGGTAAAACGCGCACTTTGCGCACCATCGGTGACAAATGGAGCTACCTGCAACGTTATAAGTTTGGTGCCAATGCCCAGCCTTTTTATGTGTTGCTGGACAATGACGCCAATCTGCTAGGTCCGAGCCGTGCGTACGACGAAGACAACAAAGCGTATATTCAGTTCCTAAACGCCGGCTTGAAAACTTACGTTAGAAAATAGGATTTACTTCTCCTGAAAAATCAGCACGAAACCACCATTCCCCATTACCCTCAAGTTCAACACACCTGTCATGTCCGGCCGAATCAAATCGCCGCATAAAACACTGTTGTTTGAATCAGGCTTGTCTTCAATCAAGATACCTTTCTGATCCTTTATCAAAAAAGAGTTGGTATCGAACGAAAGCGTTTTTGAAATATTTTCTCCATTAATACCAGCAATGTACCAAGTTTTGCCGGAACGTCTGGCCACCACGCAATCTTTGCCCGGATAACCGGCCAAAAAGCGCGTTTCATCCCAAACTGTGGGTACATCCTTCAGGTAATTGAACACTTCAGTAGGCATTTTGTTTACGTTTTCAGGCACCAAACCAAAATGTTGCACACCTGAAAAGAAAACCACTGGCAATGCTAGTTCAAAGCCCATGGTCGTTCTGCGAATAGGGCCACTTTTTCTGTTCGAACCCAGTCGTTCGTTCAAAATCACCGGCGTAAAATCCATCGGACCCACCACATTACGGAGGAAAGGCAAGGTGGCACAATGTTGTGGTTCTTTGTCGGCATCGGCTTGTCCGAACGTAATGAATTCCATGCCTTTTACCGATTCATCCGTCACAAAATTGGGATAAATCCGCTCCCAGCCTCTAGGCAAGGTCGTACCATGGAAGTTTACCGTCAGTCCAAAATCGTTGGCATCCCGAAGAATGTCTTCGTAATACTGCATGTAGAACTGCTTGTCTCCACCAAAGAAATCCACCTTGATGCCTTTAATACCGATGCTCTGCATCCATTTCATTTCCGCCCTGCGAGCTTCCTGATTGTCCATGCAATTCTTGGGCGTTTGATGAGCATCGTTCCATTTACCGTTGGAATTGTACCACAGCAGCAAGCCAACGCCCTTGGTCCTGGCGTAAGCAGCCAGTTTGGCAACATTTTCCCTGCCAATCTGCACATCCCAAGGAGCATCAATCAAACATAAGCTAAATTTCAGGGTATCGGCCATATCGATGAACCGACGGGTCACATCAAAGGTTACACTGTCATCTTTCAGTACCAGCCAGCTCCAGGTCGCTTTTCCTGGTTTGTATATGTTTTTAGCCTTATACAAGGGTTTGACCAGATCGGTGGCCATCGTTGACTGTGCCACCATAGATGGATTTTTGCCAACGATCATCATGCGCCAGGGTGTTTCAAAAGGCAGCGACATCATGGCCTTGGCATGCTGAGTGGGCAAGCCTTCAGCAGGATTTGGGAATTCGATGCGGTACAGGCTGTCGGTCGATAAATGCGCCAGATGCGTGCCACAATAGGTACCGGTCGTACCGGTTTCACTAACCATCACCCATCCTGCACCAGGGATTTTGAACAAGGCAGGATACGTCCATCCGACACCCAGTATAGAAGGCGTTCCAACAGGGATGTCCAACTGGTAATGTTCTTCGTAACTTGGATTCGCACGCGCCCAGCCCGAATGAGCGACAGAAAGCGGCGTCATAAACGCAGTGGCATTCGAAGGAAAGCGAAAGCCGCCAAGCTCCCGGTTGACCGTGCATGGACCAGAGCCGTACAATTTATAACGATAGGCCACCCCATCGTTGGAAACCCTGAAAATCACATCCAGTGGCGTCGATTGGGCATTTTTCAGTGAAACCCGCACTTCACGGTATGAAACCGAAATACGGCTTTTCTTGCCGATAAGCTGTATATAACGTTCATTCTTAATCTGATCCGATATTTTTCGGGTTTGTTTAAGTTCCTGACTGAATGCGCCAAGCGAAGTCTCCAGCCCAAGTGGTGATTTTTCAACGACCACCCTGTCCTCATATAAAACTTTGAAATAAAACTGACCTTTTTGGTTCATCAATCGAAGCGAAACTTTCTTGTCCGGACTCTTGTACAACCCGCCCGTTTTTTCAGCAGCGGTTAGGGTACTGCCAACAGACAGGAATAAGGCAAGGATTAGTAGGTAAATGCGATTCATAAGGCTTAGGATTTAAGGAAAGTTGAAGCAAAAATAGTAAAAAAAACCCATGCCCCGATGGTGGTAAATTCAAAATATTTTATGTTTCTTTGCATTAGTCGAGAATGGCCTATAATCGGCTTTCAGCCAAACATTATCCTTAATCAAAGCCCCGATCAAATGGAAACTAAAAAATTTCTGCTCAGCGAAAAAGACATCCCCACACAATGGTACAACATCTGTGCCGATATGAAGAACAAGCCGGCCCTGCCTTTGCATCCCGGAACCCGTCAGCCGCTGACAGTGCCCGACCTTGCTCCCATTTTCGCTGAAGAGCTCTGCAAGCAGGAACTGAACATGACGGACACTTATATAGATATCCCAGAAGAAGTTCGCGACGTTTATAAGAACTACCGCCCCACTCCGCTGGTTCGCGCCTACGGTCTGGAAAAAGCACTGGATACACCTGCTCATATTTATTTCAAGAATGAAAGCGTCAGCCCGGTTGGTTCACACAAACTGAATTCAGCCATTCCGCAGGCGTATTACAATAAAAAACAAGGCATCACCAACCTGGTCACCGAAACCGGTGCTGGTCAATGGGGAGCCGCCCTTTCCTACGCTTGTCAGTTTTTCGGTCTGGAGCTTGCCGTTTATATGGTGAAGATCAGCTACGAACAGAAACCCTACCGTCGCTCCATCATGCAAAGCTACGGCGCCACCGTTATTGCCTCTCCGTCCATGTCCACCCGTGCCGGCAAGGACATCATCACCAAGCACCCGAACTATCAGGGCAGTCTTGGCACCGCCATTTCTGAAGCCATCGAACTGGCCACTACCACCCCCAATTGCCGCTATGCACTGGGCAGCGTGCTCAATCACGTTTCCCTGCACCAGACCGTCATCGGTCAGGAAGCCAAAAAGCAGATGGAAATGGCCGGTGAATATCCAGACATCGTGATCGGTTGCTTCGGCGGAGGATCCAATTTCAGCGGATTGGCCTTTCCTTTTATGCAGGACACCCTGACCAAAGGCACCAAAACCCGTTACATCGCGGCTGAACCCTCCTCCTGCCCCAAACTGACCCGCGGCAAACTGCTGTACGATTTCGGTGACGAAGCAGGCTATACTCCGCTGTTGCGCATGTACACCCTCGGTCACAATTTTGCTCCAGCTCATATTCATGCAGGCGGTCTGCGTTACCACGGTGCAGGCACCATCGTCAGCCAGCTCATGGAAGACAAGCTCATGGAAGCCGTCGACATCCAACAACTGGACAGTTTCGCAGCTGCCATGACCTTCGCCAAATCCGAAGGCATCATTCCTGCTCCCGAATCTGCCCATGCCATTGCTTCCGCCATTCAGGAAGCCCTCAAATGCAAGGAAGAAGGCGTAGGTAAGACCATCTTATTCAACCTTTCAGGACATGGACTCATCGATATGACTGCCTACGATGCCTATCTGTCTGATGATCTGAAAAACTACGAACTTTCTCAGGAAGAAATCGATACGAATCTGGAAACGGTCATCAACATGCAATAAGCCCGTGAAAGTACTTGTTCAACATCTAGAAAACCTCCTGCCCGAGCACGACTGTGTAGTCGTGCCCGGGTTGGGCGGTTTCGTACAGAACGAGGTACAGGCACGCATTCAACCTGGAGCAAGGTTGTTTTATCCTGCTTCCAAGGAAATCGGATTCAATCACCGGCTTAAATTCAACGATGGTCTGCTGGCTCAATCCTATCAGGAAACCAACGGTTTGAGCTTTGATGAAGCCAATGCCGAGATCCAAAAAGCCGTTCAGGAAATACAGGAAAAGCTGAATGCAGGCAAATTCATCCGTCTAGGACGCACAGGCTCGCTGTTCATGATTGAAAAACAGCTCATTTTCCGCCCCGACCATCACAATCATTTTTATCCGGAGGCATATGGTCTCACACCGTTCACCTTCCCATTGCTGAATAAACCAGTTGTGCCTGTAGAAACGGTTACGGTTCCTTCTTTTGAAACAGAAACGGTTGTGCCTAAGGAAAAGATACGGGCAATAGCAGAACCGAAAACGAAATCATCTAAGGACGAATTCATCCATATTCGTTTTAACCGGAATCGCGTTCGTCAGTTGGTTGCCGGTGTTGCCGTATTTCTTGTTTTAATTTTAATTTCCAAACCTGCCGGAAAACCCACTGGTAACCAGGAAGCCGGCATGATGCACAATTACTTGTCAGCACCGTCTCGCAGCGTTCCTATTGCCCTAAAGAACGACTCCGCACCGATTGCAACCCTTTCTGTCAAGAATTCAACGATAACCGATTCTGAGACCCGCAAGGCTGTTCCGACTCCAGGCATCCAAAAAAATACGATGTCACAAGCTCCAGCCACGGTTTCAAAAGCAGTTGCCCATACCTATTATATCATTGTCAGCGCCTTTATAAAAAAAACCAATGCCCAACGTTGGATTAATGAAAATGAGGGCGAAACTTTCCTTAAAGATGCAGGAATCGTAGTAGGAGATGGTCATGCCAGAGTCTTTATAAAAAGCTGCCAGGATCCAGATGAAGCTTCCAAATTCCTTAGTGAATTTACCTCCAGCCATTCGGAACATGCCTCAGCATGGATCTATTCCTCTAAAAACGACTGAAAAAAGTCGTTTCAGACCCAAATTCTTCCAAATATTATTTTTACCTTTGTGCCCGCTTAATGCAAGTACATATAAATTCAATTCAAACAAATGGCAACTAAAATCAGATTGCAAAGACACGGCCGCAAAGGGTATGCATTTTACCACGTTGTAGTCGCAGACAGCAGGGCACCACGAGATGGTAAATTTATTGAGAGATTAGGTTCGTACAATCCGAACACAAATCCTGCTACAATAGATTTGAATTTCGAACGCGCCTTGTATTGGGTATCAACCGGTGCAGAACCCACCGACACCGCTCGTACAGTACTTTCCTCGGAAGGTGTACTGATGATGAAACACCTTCTCGAAGGCGTTAAAAAAGGAGCTTTCACCACCGAACAGGCTGAAGTAAAATTCAATACCTGGAAACAAGGCAAAGAAGCCTCCATCAACGCAACCAAAGTAACCTTGAAGGATGCCGTCCGTGCAGACCTCAAGAGCCGCATGGAAGCTGAAGTAGAAGCAAACAAATCCAAAGCTGCAGAAGTTGCTGCGAAAATTTCGGTTGCGAAAGCCGAAGCAGCCGCTGCTATTGCCGCCGCTGCACCCGCAGTTGAAGAAGCTCCCGAAGTAAAAGCAGTAGCAGTAGAAGTTGAAGCTGAACCCGAAGTTAAAGTTGCTCACGTAGCTCCTGACTTTGAAGACGCTCCTGCACCTAAAACACCTGTTGCTGAAGTTGTTGCTCCCGCAGTTGAAGAAGCTCCTGTTGCTGAAGTTGCTGCTCCTGCAGTTGAAGAAGCACCTGTTGCTGAAAAAGTTGAAGAAGCTCCTGCTCCCGCAGTTGAAGAAGCACCTGTTGTTGAAAAAGTTGTTGAAGCTCCTGCACCTGCAGTTGAAGAAGCACCTGTTGTTGAAGAAGTTGCTGAAGTTCCTGCTCCTGCAGTTGAAGAAGTTCCAGCTCCTGAAAAAGTTGTTGAAGTTCCTGCTGAAGAAAAGCCTGCAGCTGAATAATTTTCGGAGTCCCACCACGGACTCCACTTTGGAGAGATGGCAGAGTGGTCGATTGCGGCGGTCTTGAAAACCGTTGAACAGCAATGTTCCTGGGGTTCGAATCCCTATCTCTCCGCAAAAGAATAAAAGAAGCAAGATAAAACGATCGAAGATCGTAGCTGAACAGAAATTGAAAGGCCCGTGCCGAGTTTACTCGAGCATGGGCCTTTCGGTTTCTGGACAGCGTTGGGACGCAGTCCCTTTATCTTGTTTCTTTTATTCTTTTTAGCACCCCCAAAACGGGATCACGGCACTTCAGTGACGTAATCCTTTCTCCGCTGTATAGGTTGACAATCAGCAACTTATAATCAATTAATCGCTGCGGTTATTTACAACTCAATGCTGGTCAATCCCTTTTTAGTTCCAATCCATGCTTTACCAGTTGAATCGAAGGCAATGGCAGTTACAAAATTGTTCGGTAACACGGCGTTTGAAGTTGTCCAGCTTGTACCATTAAATATAGATATGCCATTTTCGGTTCCAATCCAAATATCACCGTTTGGTGCTTCGGCAACAGCATGAACCCTTAGATTGGCTAATTCTACATCGTAAGTCGTGATATTTGCTTTTGAGTCATGGCCTGTATGTGACTGAATTCCATTGTTACCTGCCATCCATTGCCTGTTTTTAGAATCCACAAATACTACGTTCATTGTATCTGTAAGCGAACTTCCATTCCACGGGGCTTGACAGCTTGTAGCTCCAGTAAAAGCGTCCACCGTTTCATCCCAACCGCTGCATCTGTAAAGGAATTGCCCATCAGTTGCAATGTAGTAATCGCCATCCCACGAAGCTATAGAGTTAACGCCTATTTTTTCGAATTTCGCTGCGCTTATGGTACCCGAAGCATTCTTTTTAAAGTTTGATATTTGCCAGTTATTTGTAAAGAAACGATTTAATCCCTTTGAAGTTCCGAACCATTGGGATGGAATTGAATCAATATAAATAGATTTGACAGTGTCGCAATTTAGGTTACTGCTCAATATTTTTTCAGCAATTTCGCCTGTATTACTCACATTCGTCAGTTTCGATAAACCGCTATTTGTTCCAATCCACAACACATTGGTTGTTTTTTCAAATTTAAGTGTATTAATCTTCTTCGAGGCATCGAAATAGATATTTTGGTATCCACCCGAAACACTTTTAAATAGGCCTGCATCTGTGCCTATCCACATGGTATTTGAATTGTCAAAGGCAATGGAGCTGATTACTGCCTGATCCAGATTGGCTACTACAGATTCATCGTTGGGAGTTTTTTCGCACGAGATAAGAAAAAATACAGACAACGTAAAAAGGAAGATTTTTTTTAATTTCATACTATTAAATATTGGGTGATTAATTGGATAGAATTACTTTTTTTACAATTTGCTGATGAAGGTTTCCTATTCTGGCAAAATAGATACCGTCAGGTAAATTTGAAACATCCACATCGGTAACTGAATTTTTGGAACTGCTATTTACAGTTAAGCTCTTTAATTCTTTTCCACACAGATCGAGCAGTTGGAAAGTGAGCTTTTCATTGTTAGAGTCAGGCAGTTGTACTCTTATTTTGTGGTTGGAATAATAAGCATTGCTTTGGGACAAGTCAGAGCTTGTGGGTTGTGTCACAGCAGTCACAGCAGAACTAAGTGTCAGTTTGCCAAAAACGGAGGCATTGAAGTAACTTACATTCCGTTGGTCATCAGTAGTTCCGGGAACTAACACGGAGCCAATCATATTCTGCCTTATTGTTCCTCCATCATTATCGTTATAGGCAAGCGACCATCCCATCACTTTATTGTTGGTAAGCGTAACGGGTATATTATTAGCTCCATAAACAAATGATTTATCTAACACCTTAATTTCAAATTCCCAATGGTATGTATGGGCGGCAACCTTAGTCATTTTGTAATTTATATTATTACTTAATGAACCCGTCCAGCCTGCGCTACCCAAAGCATAATATATCCCCCCTTTACTGTCGATATGATAAGCAATGGCTTTGTAAGTGCCTGAATAATTTGTTTCGCGCGAGTTGTCTTCGTCGATAAAAATCTCCGCGCATTCGTAATTATATATGTTATTTCTTGGGTCGGCAACAGTAGGTTGAAGGCACAATGTGTCGTCAACAATTTCAATCAACAAATAAAGGCGTTGGGGAGTCCATAGAACTTTGTACTTGCCCGAATAATCCGCTGGAGTAACTGCCGGGCCAATCCACACATGATTGATTGATGCCCAATTGGCTTTCGTCCAACAGTTATCATTGCCAATACCATCTATCACCGGTATCGTGTCAGTTTGCCGGGCTACATAAGCACCGCCATCGGGCAATGTCTCAGTTGCAGAAACAAGACCAACGTTTGCTAAGCCTAGGAGCAACACGAATATATATAAAGGAATGTTTTTCATCATAATTAGGTTTTTTTTAGACAGCCTCATTGATATTTATTGCCCAAATAAACCTAACATAATACTAGTTAAGAACATGGGAGAACTTGTAACTCGTAACTTTTTGCTTGTAACTATCTTATTTCCAGTTTAATGGTTCTTAGTTCATTGTTGGCTGCTATCCGGCATATATAAATTCCTTTTTTCAAGCCATTAACATCAATTATATCCATATACGATCCTGCTGCCAGTTGCATTTGCCTGATGTGTTTCATAATTCTTCCGTCCATTGAAACCAAGTCGATGTCAACTCGCGCATTTTCGGTCAATTGATAAGAGAGCGTGGCTTCGTCTGTACAAGGATTTGGATACACGTTAAAATTGGAAGTATATTTAGTTCCGGAATTTAAACTCATAACATTTTCATGCAGAACAAGATTTGATGGGTATGAAACCAAATCAATGCCTTTCCCTTTGGGATCTAAATCTTTAGAATACTGTTTTTTGGTATCACTATTCCAATGTTCATGAACCCCTAAACTGGCAGGCATGGTTGTTCTATTACCTTCCGGGTCATAAGCTATATTTTTTGGCCAATTGTTTATGCTGGCAGCTTGATGAAGATAATCATCAATGGCTGGAAAAAAAGGTCTGTCTTTAAAAGCTTTATTGGTGTTTGCTTCAGAACGCAACATATCTATGCAAACAGATTCTACGGCAACTTCATCTTGCGACATAAACAAGGAATTTGGCCAATCGTTGTTAAAAGGAGCGGTTTGCCATTTTACAGCCATATCCGTTGATTCGATACCACCCCACAAACCATCAACAATGAATAACAACGTATTTCTACCAAGCTTTTCATGTCCCATTAAATCCGTCAATACCCTATAAGAACGATATTCGCCACGAGGTGCTGACATGTCATCGTTTTCTACACAGATTAATCCCTCGTGAAGGTAGAATGAGCCCCAACCATATCCTGGATGATTTCCATGCGAGCCAAAATGTTGCTTGGCGCATAAGGTTACTCCTGTACGGGCATGCGCTTTAAGTGCCGCTATATTTATTTGATAATTAGCAGTATACATTTCGTTCATCAATGCATCGTTAATGGCATCAGGCATAACAGCTCCATAGTCGGAATAAACAATAGCTTTCTCGGTCCAGCCGGTAGAAGTCGTTCTACCTAAATTAGTATGATTTTCCTTATCCAATATTTTGACTCTAGGGTATTTGGCTAGAATAATATCGGAGGTACTTTTATAAACATGGGTCATGGGTTCACCCACATATATTTTTTCTTGTGGTACATTGCAGCTGTCAACTAGTTGGCGTACAATAGCCAAAACTGTAGTTGGAGTTGTTTCTGTAATGGCAGCATTCTTAACTCCCGTTGAAGAAGTAACTCCGGTTTCTGATAGATCAGAAGAATTAATAGCCCAGCCGGCCTGTCCATTATTTATTTTTATAAAGATGGTCTGAGTGGGTGAATAAGCTGATGCTGTTCCGGTTTTCTTCTTATTAAAGCTTCTAAAGATGGCATCCCATGAACCTTTTACGGTCGTGTTTCCCCCTATTAGCTTAATTCCATTATCCGCCATTGCGTTAATGGTATCCTGATTGTTGTTTTTTGCCATAAAGAAAGCATCGTCCACCACATCTTTGCAATTTTCGTTGGTGGCGTCTTTATTCATAATCCATGCTACACGACCCGGAAAAATGCCGAAGCCAGTGCCCATAGGATTATTTTGACCATCGGGCAGTACTCCTCGTGTCCAGGTAATATTGCCCGAGGCTGCAAGAGCATTACGGGTATCTTTAATGGCAAAAGCTACCAACAAAACAATAGAAATAGAGGCTAAAAACAAGGCCTTTTTGTAATGTGCTTGCCTGAAACGGGAAAGAGATTTCCTAAAATAAACCACTGACCCACCCAGCGTGAGAAGATAAATGATAAACCCGGACATAATAGGTGCCGCAGCTCTCATGCAAGGATAATAAGCCCTTTGTGGTTTTGGAATTACCCGGACGAGAAACCATATAGTTGCAGCAATACCCATCAGAATAAAGATGGTGCGGTTGGACAATTTTAAAGACAAAAAAAACCTTTTTATCTTATCCAGTCTTTTGGGAAAACTGTCAATATTTTTGGCATGTTGTTTCATTAGTATCGATTTTTAATTCAAAAAAGCGTTCAAAATATAATGCCCTATTTATTTTCTTTGCAAACCTGATGGCATTTACAGGAAATCAACAAATTGCCACGCAAAAATGCAAAGTAGGAGAAGAATAAAATGACTCTTAAGGTTAGGCATGACAAAACTATCAAATAAATAGGAGGGCGATTTTTGAATTTAGACTCAAAATTTAGACTATTAAGTATTTATTGGAAGAATTGCTGCAATGCTTGCGGCTGTAATCCCATTCATATCAATTCACCACCACGACTTTACAAACCCCACTCCCACTATTCACCTTCAATTTCAAATAATAAACCCCCGCAGCATAGTCATTCACAAACCTAAACTCATGTACTCCTTCCCCCTGATATCCGTCCATCAAATCCCTTAGTTTCATTCCGGATAAACTATACAGCTCCACTTTCTAAGTTTGCATTTTTTGGTTTATAATGTGTATACTTTTTTCAGTATAAGAGATTTAAACATATACCAATCGGCATAAACCAGAATTTCATTTTCCTGAAGCTGCTTCATGGCCAATTATATAAACTCCGGTTCCTTGGAGTCACCTTTGTCGATTACATGATCAATGACCGAAGGCACCACTTTCTTTTTAGGAACTCTTTTTTTGACGATGAGTCCGGCATCCTGAATTTGACGACCGAGCGGGTCCTGATCGGCAATCAACGTCAAATCTTCTTCCAGTCTCAAAATGGAGAGCACCTGTAAATAACTGCCAAGAGAAACGGATGGTGATCCGTCTTCAATATTGGTCAACGTTGACACAGCAATGCCCGCCCGTTCCGCCATCGAACGGACAGTCAGCTTCCTGCGTAAACGTGCCAGTTTGATATTCTCACCCATTCGTGTAAGAATATGTTGCTGCTTTAGAGTATAATTTGCACCTTTTGATTTCATAAATACTGATATTACAGTACAAATATAGTATATATTGATTAAATATCATACTTTATAAATATATTAAAAAAAGCCAGGCATATAAAAAAGAAGCAGGAGAAAGCCCCTAATCGCTCTCCCCTGCCCTAATCGCGCACTATTATAAATGGTATGATTTATTCTCCATCCGCAAAATTCGGATACGTATACGCCTTGGCCGAAACAAACGTCTCCTTAATTGTCCTGATCGACGTCCAACGCAGGAAATTAAAAACCGACCCCGCCTTATCATTCGTTCCAGAGCCTCTTCCACCGCCGAACGGTTGTTGTCCAACCACGGCACCCGTGCACTTGTCATTGATGTAAAAGTTACCGGCTGCATTCTCCAGCTTCTTTGTCATCTTCTCAATGTTGTACCGATCCTGGGAGAAAATCGCTCCGGTCAACGCATAAATCGACGTCTTATCCAAAATATCCAAGGTCTCGTCCAACTTGGCATCCTCATACACATAAATCGTCAGCACAGGACCGAACAATTCCTCCACCATTGTCGTGTAATCCGGCTTCTTGGCCAAAATCACCGTCGGCTCAATGAAATAGCCCACCGACTTGTCGCATTTGCCACCAAACAGTACCTCAGCGTCCGCATCCTTGCGCGCACCTTCAATATAGCCAGCCAGTTTGTCGAACGAATCCTCGTCAATGACCGCATTGATAAAATTGCTGAAATCTTCGGGCGGCCCCATCTTTACAGTTGCCAGCTCAGAACCCAAACGGGAAGAAACCTCGCCCCACAAACTGGCAGGAATATACGCCCTGGAAGCCGCCGAACACTTCTGACCCTGATATTCGAACGCACCACGCAACAAAGCAATGGCAACTGCCTGAGGATCGGAAGTCGGATCAGCAAAGATAAAGTCCTTGCCACCCGTTTCGCCAACGATTCTGGGATAGGATTTGTATTTGTAGATGTTTTCTCCGATGGTTTTCCACATGCTTTGGAAAACGCCAGTTGAACCCGTAAAGTGTAGACCTGCAAAATCGGGTGAATTAAAGATAACCTTAGCAGTAGCAGGGCCTCCGGCAAAAACCAGGTTGATCACCCCATCGGGCAAACCTGCTTCTTTGAAAACTTCCATAATGACCGCAGCCGAATAAACAGCCGTTTTCGAAGGTTTCCAAACAACCACGTTGCCCATCATGGCAGGTGCTGCAGGCAGGTTTCCGGCAATGGACGTAAAGTTGAACGGAGTCAAAGCAAAAACAAAGCCCTCGAGTGATCTGAATTCATTGTAATTCCAGATACCCGCAGAAGACTCTGGTTGCATCTTATAAATGTCGGTTACACAACGAACACCAAAGCGGAAGAAGTCAGCCATTTCACAAGCTGCATCTATTTCGGCCTGGAAAGCGTTCTTAGACTGTGCAAGCATGGTTGCCGCATTGATTTTGGCACGGTATGGCCCAGCAAGCAAATCTGCAGCCTTTAGGAAAATGGCTGAACGATGCTGCCATGACATGCTGTTCCACTGCTCACGCGCCTGCAAAGCAGCGTCAATGGCCATTTGAACATGCGAACCATCGCCCTGGCAATAATAACCAAGCGTATGTTTGATTTCATGAGGCGGAAACATCCGAACCTTATTATCGGTTCTCACTTCTTTCCCACCAATCATCATTGGAATTTCCAACTCGACTGAACGCAATTCGGCCAGTTTTTTCTTTAACTCAGCCCTTTCCGGAGATCCTGGAGCATAGCTTTTGATCGGTTCATTCTTAATATCCGGAATATTGAAAAATCCTGTAGACATGGTTTTTGGTTTTTAACTAATTTGGAGTATTATTTACCCGTAAATTTAGTGAATATCTAGAACCTACGTTCCAATCAAACCTACTTTATCGCCCATCGTAATGTCACAAAAATCCAAATAAATAAAAAAATGGTTCCAAGGAACCCTGAAACCACTATAATTGGAGCATAGCTTGAATCAACTATTTTTCGAACACTCAATCGCCGCAATCGTACCGTCCGAAACCGCGGTCGTGATTTGTCGGTATTTCTTGCTCACCACATCACCAGCTGCATAAACGTCAGGCAAATTGGTCCTGCGATCTTCGTCCGCCACAATATAGCCCCATTTGTCCAACGCAGGCATGACTGAACCAAACATCGAAACGTTGGCCTTAAAGCCGATGAATGCAAAGACTCCGTCCGAAACCAGCTTAAATAACTCTTTCGTAACTACATTTTCAATCGTCGCAACCATCTTCCCCTCAATCTTTTCAAAAAGTCGCGGTTCCGAATTGTAAATCACGGAGATCTTCGGGTCAGCCTGAAGCGCGTCCACCGCCGTCTGATTGGCTGTGAGCTTGTCAAACTGGTGCACCATGGTAATTTTCGAAGCGAACTTGGATATGAACAGCGCTTCTTCCACGGCAGAATTTCCCCCGCCAATCACGACCACTTCCTTGCCCTCAAAGTATTTGGCATCGCAGGTAGCGCAATAGGAAATACCCTTGCCCTTGAATTCGGTCTCACCCGGCGCATTCATCGTATTGGGCGTGGTACCGGTGGCCAGAATGATTTTTTTGAAACGAATGGTCTCCAGTTCATCGATAACCACCTCTTTCTTAACCAGATCCACCGATGTGATATCCACTGCCAGTTTCATATCTATGCCAGAATGCTTGGCCTGCTCGCCCATAAAGTGCGCCAACATAAAGCCCGGTTGCGGCTCCGTGAAACCCGGATAATTCGAAACCTGATGCGTAATGGCCATATAACCGCCTGGTAAAGCAGGGTCAATCAAAACAGTCTTAATTTTAGCCTGTCCCAGGTAAATTCCAGCAGTCAAACCGGCAGGTCCACCACCCAAAATCACGACGTCGTATTCCGTTACGGTTGGCTTGCGCAAAGCATGAACTTTTAAAACTTCAGCCGGCGAAAGCATCGCATCCAGTTTCTCAATCAGTTGAGCTTTACGAATCCCGCCACTGACGAATTCAGTCACCTGTTTGCCGTTGTCAAAAAACAACACCGTTGGTGAAGAAGTCACCCCAAGTTCGGTTGCCAATTCCCGGTTGGCCTGTCGGAAAATCTTTAGGAATTTCATGTTCGAACCGTACAGCCCAGCCATTTCTTCGTACTTCGGAGCCAATGCTTCACACGGAGGACACTCCGTGGAATAAAAATCCAGGATCACTTTTCCACCCTTCAGCACTTCCTTCTCAAAATCTTTTGATTCAATCTCTTTCATCTTGTAATCAGTATAATAACACCTTTAACATTAACTTTTACTTGAAATAATATCCTGCCCCCAGCGACAGTAATTCCTGGACGGGACGACAGTCTGGCGACGACACCGAACCGTTTTTATTCTTGGCAACGGAGGCACATCCGCCACCACAAGCCAAAGCCAGCGAACAATCGCTACAAGCCTGAATCGTGGTGATGTCCCTGTCCTGCCAGGCTTCCACCGCCTCCGTATTCAGCGTCACTTCAGGGTAGTACGTGCCCAACTCCTCCCCTTGTTTGCCTACGGTTGCCGTGCAGGAATAAATGGTCCCGGTGTAGTCAAACGCCCATTCCGTCTTACAGGCAGGGCAAGAATCGAACAACGGCAAGGGCAGCGATTCATTTTCTGAAATATATTTGGTAATGGAGAACGCAGGCTCATAGAATTCGGCGATGTGCGGATGCTCCTTTAAAAGCTCGTATAGCGCTCCATAAAGCGTGGCCCTGTCGTACAGGCGATCCGGCGTGCTGTTGCAGTGATGCAGTTCATAATTGCGACCAATCTGGGTCTTGAAAAGCGGACTCGCCGTCCAACCCCTGTCAATGGCAAAGCGCGCCAGATCAGGCAGATTGCCCAAATTATCCTTATCGGCCACCATCCGCAGATTAACAGAAATTCCAGCCTTCAGACAAGCATCAACACCTTCCACGATCCGCTGAAACGTAGGCTGTTTCCCAATCAGGTAACGACGCGCATCGTGCACTTCCTGAGTGCCGTCCAATGTAACCTGAACCTCGCGAATACGGTGCTTCGAAAGCAAATCCAAATACGAAACAAGCGTGAAACCATTGGTCACGAATGCCACTTCCAAATCGGCTGCCGAAGCCTTTTCCATAAAATGCGCCAACAACCGACGCTGGTTTTCACCCGGCAACAGCGGTTCTCCGCCAAAGACCGTCACATACTTGCGTCTACCCGCAAAATGCACTTTTACATAGTCAAAGAACGCGTCAATAATTTCGTTCGAAAGCACCTGTTTCACAGGCTCATAGCCTTCCTGATAGCAATACGAACAGGTAAAGTTGCACGAATAGTTGGGTACGAAAAACAACTGAATCTCGTCGGTTTCTCGACGATCCAAGAAGTCCAGATAGGCATTCCGAAAGGCAGCCCGCTCATCAAATTCTTGAGTCAGGTAGCCTTTTTCGACAAAAGCACCCTCCGGATCCAATTCCATCAGGAAACGTTCTTTTTCCTCGGCCGAAATCACATCGGCACTACCATACAATGGGTTGACAATCAGGAATTCATCTTCAGAATCCTTGACAGGGGAAACAATAGTATACTTCGATTTCATTTGTATTTTTTTTTCAAAGGGCTGCGCCTGCCAACCTTAACAAGCCGACGCAGCCGGAATTCCATGCTCAGTCGTGACAACCGGCGATGGTCACGGAAACCTTGGCACAGCACTGTGCCACCTTTTTCGTGGATTTGCCGCTGTTGCAGCAGCTTTTCTTAACCAGATTTTTCATCAGAAATTGAATTAAGAGCGGCCTGGCCCGCATGTAAACCAGAACCAATTAGGAACGAACATGCTCGTTTTTTTTAGGAACAACAGCAACACGTATTGCGCTTCACACCAGAAATGGTGAAACTGCATACTTCCGCTTTCCCTTTGCTGTAGGGTTGCGATTCCTCCAATATACGGATTTCCTTAAAACCGGCCTTCATCAACATCTGCATGTATTCGGGTTTGGTCACCGAACCGGCCCAGCATTCAGCCACGGCCTGGGGATCGTTTCGATATTCGTCAGGGATAGGCTCGGTCGCATAAATATCGCTCACCACAAACCTGCCACCAGTGCGGAGAATGCGGTACACTTCATTCCAAACAGCCTGCTTATCGCCACTGTGGTTGATGGTACAATTGGATATCACCAAGTCGGCAGTTTCATTTTGCAAGGGCAAATGCTCGAGTTCAGCCTGCACTATGGAGGCATTTTTTATGGAGAATTTTTCCAAATTGGCTTTGGCCTTGGCCACCATGCCTTCCGACAAGTCAATACCATAAACATAGCCATTCGGACCGACGGTTTCAGCCAGTCGCATCACGTCGTTTCCTCTGCCGCTGCCTAAATCGATGCAAACATCCTCAGGCTGGGCTTTCGCATGAAATACCGCACCTCCGCAAGATAGACAGCAAGTGTCTTCACTAAGTAGCGTATAACGCTGATTGATTGCTTCGTTCGACATAGTATTTAAGAGGCGGCACCTGTATCGGACGGGTCCTTTTTTATCGGTTTCTTCTCAAAGATATTAAATAAAAGTCCTCCCATCAAGAGCCCCCAAAGGGTACTCATAAATGGGCTGGAAGTAATGGGGCATGCGCCGCTGGAACAACCCACAAATCGCCAGTAGATGAACCCTCCAATGCCACCTAAAAGGCCGCCCAGTATGGTCAATCTATGCTTTCTCATAAAAATGGGACATTGCATTATTCTATAGAATTAATTGATTTTCAAAGATATATTATTTTTAAAAAACATTTTCACATTTCAACTATTGGCAAAGGTAAACATATTTTTGAATAAAACATATTTCTAATGGAAAATTGTTTGACAAAAAATTTATCCCTTAGTCGCCTCTTTCTTGATCCTTAGGAAGCTCCTGTAACTGTTGAACCCTGCCATTTCAACCAATTCCTGTTTGCTTCGATGCAGATATTCAGGCAATCTCGACAGCCGTCGGTATTCCTCCATCCGATAATGGTTTATATACGTCGAAAAGTTCATGTTGTATTCCACATTGATGAACGACGAAATGTACGTCCGGTTCACATGAAACACATCCACTAGGTCCGTAATGCGCAAATCCTGATTAAGAAAGGGCTTTTGCAGGACGATATACTCCTCAAACAACGACTTCTTCAATACACTTTTCTTTGAAACAGCCGAATCCTCCATTTTGGAACTCAATACTCCAGATGGAACAGACTCTACTTCCTTTTCAGGCACATAAAGGACCCTGAACCTGTCTTTACGAATCACGTGCAGCGTCAGATAGACGTAGAAAAACAACAATAGCAAAGCATACGTCACTATCGCCCAAATTGAAACCATCATTTTCCCCATCATATAAATCCAGAGGAGCGGGAACGGCATCGCAACAACCGAAATGAAAATCAGGAACCACAGCCAACGCAACGAAGCCTTCTCTTGATTGTATCGCAACAACCGGACACAACTGAACCCAACGTAAGCCACACCAAACAGCAACTTCAAACCATAGACGTTGCCCATGTACGTCAGTAGATAATTCCTGCCCAAGCCCGCATCCTTCCCATTAACCAAATCCACCAACGGTTCAATGGACTTATGAACAAGTTGCGTAGCCAACAAAATTGCAGCAAACACCACTGGCAGCACAAAATGGAAACCCGAAAACGATTCCTTCAAATCCGTTTTTGTCAATTCAAAAACAAACCAATAAAAGAAAATTTGAACCATACCGTACGTTAGCAAACCGAGAGAAGTGGTCCAAATATAGATTTCAGGATTGAAATACAATGAAATAATTTGCGCCAAGGTAACGATCACCGTCAAGAAATAGGCCATCAAAACCTGATTTTCCCGATGAATGACCTTATTCTTCCAGTTTGTATCCATCAGCAACATCACCAACGCAAAAAGCGCCCCGAAAATCGGACAACTTAATGTTAGCACATTCCCAATTTCCAACGGCACAGACATCTTTCAACTTTTTAATTTCTTTTACAATTTTACACTATTTTTTCATTTTAGCCAAATAGTAAATAGAATTTTACAGAATGGCCACAAAAAAAACCGTTTTATGCCCTTATTTGTATTATACACGTTTAAAATAAAATAACCATGAACAAAGCCAGTTTAATCGACCTCGTTTCAGAAATGAGCGCAATGAGCAAAACCGACGTCAAGAAAGTCCTGGAAGCCACGGTCATTGCCTTGAACAAAGGTCTAACCGAAGGTGAAAAAGTTTTGCTGACCGGATTCGGTTCTTTCAACGTTGTGGAACGCGCACCCAGAGTCGGAATCAACCCGAAAACCCTGAAACCCATGAACATTCCCGCCAAGAAATTCGTCAAATTCGTTCCAGGGAAAGAAATTTCCAAAAACATCCATTGATTCTGCAGATTCAATCAAATAGTCTCAGCTATATTCCACTCCATAAAAGAGCAGATCAATGTCATGCGGGTGTCCCACTCTACCAGGGGCACCCGTTTTTTTTTGTATCTTTGACGTACTTGTAATCACTTATGACTTGATTTTGTAATGCAACAGTACTCCAATAATCGCATTTGCGAACTCTTCAACATCCAATACCCCATTATCCAAGCCGGAATGGTCTGGTGTAGCGGCTGGCGCCTTGCCTCTGCAGTCAGCAACGCCGGTGGTCTCGGCCTAATCGGTGCCGGTTCCATGCACCCTTCTGTTTTGCGTGAACACATTCAAAAGTGCAAGGCTGCCACCTCATTGCCCTTCGGTGTCAACGTCCCCTTGATGTATCCGCAGATCCAAGAAATAATGCAAATCATTGTCGATGAGCATGTTCCCATCGTATTCACCTCAGCCGGCAGCCCCAAAACCTGGACTCCCTTCCTACACGAACACGGCATTGTCGTTGCCCACGTTGTCTCCAATACCCTCTTTGCCAGCAAATGTGTCGAAGCCGGTGTCGATGTCCTCGTTGCTGAAGGTTTCGAAGCCGGTGGTCACAATGGCCGCGAAGAGACCACCACCTTCTGCCTCATTCCCCTCATGCGCCAAGCCACTTCATTACCCCTTATCGCCGCCGGTGGCATCTCCTCCCGCGCCAGCTACCAAGCCACCTTCGTCCTAGGCGCCGACGGAGTCCAAATCGGCACCCGCTTCGCCCTCTCTGCCGAAAGCTCCGCTCACCCCTTGTTCAAAGCCCGTTGCCGCAACCTCAACGAAGGCGACACCAAACTCTTGCTGAAAAAACTCGCTCCCACTCGCCTCGTTGACAATTCCTTTTCCCAGGCTGTTGTCGAAGCCGAAAACCGTGGCGCCTCAGCCGACGAACTCCGCTCCCTTCTCGGCAAAGGCCGCGCCAAACTTGGCATCTTCGAAGGAAACCTTTCCGACGGTGAACTCGAAATCGGCCAGACCGCCGGCTCCATCCGTCACGAAGAATCTGTTGCAGAAATCTTTACAGACCTTTTGACTTAAAGGCTTCAAGCCCTTCACTGACGTACGCCTTCAATTTTGAAGGAATTTCGATGCAGTTTGAACAGTTAAAACCCTTATTGAAGCTACTCGCCGCATGTAGTGAAGAATCTTCGATTAAATATTGCAATAGGATTAATGCGGTAACTCCGCTGCAAGATGCGGGGCTGTGTGCACGAATAAAAACCTTGCATTCGCACTTTACTAGATCCCAAAATCACTAAAATTATTATCGTCACTATAGTAGCATTTTGAACACATAATTGCCACTATAGTGACGATAATAATTCATTGCATTTCGAGGTATGTATTTTCCTGATTTTGGTTGACTACCTTTGTCTTTATTCCTAAAAACAGTTGACTCGGTTATTAAATTATTCCTGATAATTGTTTACTGTTCGTCACTATCCCTAATTATAGTTTCCTT